>Ga0115854_10054_pt1 | contig 22121 bp, 17 predicted proteins | sample InSIn2SAF170_FD_83868 | JGI IMG/M metagenome (GOLD analysis project Ga0115854, IMG submission 83868)
AGCAGAAGAGGTAGCTCCAGTTTCGCATTGGCCTGAGATGCGTGCTCTGATTCTGGTGGTGAGTGCAGATAAGAAGGGTGTACCGTCAACGGCAGGAATGCAAACCACAGTCGAAACATCCACACTCTTTCCTTCCCGTGCGAACGACATTGTACCGAAACGAATGGCAGAGATGGAGAAAGCAATTCAAGAAAAAGATTTTCCGACGTTCGCGAAGATCACGATGATGGACAGCAATTCTTTCCATGCAGTATGCTTAGACTCCTGGCCACCCATTCATTACCTCAATGATGTTTCCCGAGCGGCTATGAATGCAGTAGAGACGATCAACAAACGTGCTGGAGAGCTAGTGGCTGCATACACTTTCGATGCAGGTCCAAACGCGGTGATTTACTACCAAGAAAAGGATGAGACAACGGTGGCTGGCGTATTCAAGTATGTGCTGCAAGCCGTTGGTGGTTGGGATAGCGAATACGGTGCAGCGATACGGCGCAACGAGAGAGGTGGTCTTGAATCGAAGAGTGTTATGACGATGAAAGCTGGCATTAGTAGAGTTATTTGCACTGGTGTTGGTGGTGGTCCTGAGCAGGTCGATCAACACCTCGTAGATGAGAGAGGAAGACCTGTGAGTGTTTAAGATGCAGAAGTACCACGGCGGGCAACAATATTAATACATCCTATTCATGCAGCACGTCCAGAGTTCATGTGAAGAAATAGGTTTTGACCTATCATCTTGGAGGTCAGTGCTTAAGACGACAGCCCACTGGCACCCTCCCGGAAGATCGAATTGGCACATTGCTTACCAAGAAGCTGCTATCATTATTTGGGCTGAGCCATTGTATTTGAACTTGCACAGCTTGACTTGCTTGACTGAGGCAAGTCACAACACGTGCAAACAATGCAAACCTGCCAGCAGGTCCCTCACAACTCAGCATTTGTTCCACTCCCATTGCTGTCAATCTCTTTCCTTTCTATACATAACGCTAGGGTAAGAAGGACTCGAAACAGGTAGTCGTGCATGCAATTATGCTAGAAGAAGCGTCCTCCAGATGTTCGGCAAATCAAAACTGCAGGTCGTATTCAATGTCATCCCAAGCTTTAATATATATGGTAGCAGTCTCTATAAATCGTATGTCTTCGTCAATCAGAAAAAGCCGTAATGACTCGTTCCGATTTGCCAAACGTTTGTCTGGAGGACGCCTTGTGAGCTGTAGTGCTACCCTTGTTGATTTGCACTGTACTTTAGATCCTCACATTATCAAATCTAATACTATGTCTATAGTGAAGGATTGAATCTTCAGGGTACACGCCAGTGCGCTGGTGGGAGAACCTTGTGCCTACGACGTAACTTCAAGTTTCATACAGAATCCCTGACTATATATATACATGGATCATGAAACTTGATATGTTTGTTCGGGAGAAGTATTTTAGCTGTACCTGCATTTTTGAACGTTGTTCCTTGCATTGGGCTGCCAAGTCTCCGGTCCAGGCGTGGGGTTGCGGAACCCCAACCTTGTTAGCTCCCCGAGCATGGCTAAGCATTGGCTTCCTACCGGCCTCTGCAGTTATCGCAAGCACATTGGCTCGCCTAACCACCGGTCTGATTTTGTGGTGCTATGCTCGAGTTAAAGCGAGTCTTGTTCGCATCTCGACTGGTCTTGCAATTTTGTTAGACTATCTTGTCCAGCTGACATGTTGTTCCCATTGTTCCGGCTCGCTGTACTGTACCAACAACCTGCGATCAACGAATTAGAGGAGTCCTGATGATGGCTGGAAACACCAAGACGAAAATGTGAAGCAGTCGGGACCGGAACGCATGTGACACAGCAGCGAGAATCTTCTCCCTCAGCCCTACACAGAATTACCGTTCCTCAAAGATTCCCAGCAGATGTGCGAGAATGGCTCAAGCTTCGTTACACGCCCGAAATGATTCGGGAGTGTCAGTAAACTCGTTTATGTACGATCATCCCCCGTCACCCACCTTGACCAATCCCGACATGATCATGCCTGTACCACCATGGCAGGACGACTCCGATTTCGACGGGCCACACCCGTTGCTAGAGCCAGAACATGCGCTATCGCAAACACTCTCGAATACTTCCTTCTCCACAGATCAAAGGCATAGTGGCCTAAGTCCAACGGAAGTGGGCATTGCAACGGCTGTGCGAATGCCTTTCAGAACATCACAGCCAGCATCAATCACCGCTTTCTCCCCCTACGAGCATGGTGTGGCTTTAAGCGATATCTACGAGGAAAGTGAAGCTACAGCGACACCTACCAAGTCAACTATACGCAGTTATTCAGCTCGAACTACCCCGAACCAGGCTGTCGAAGAGCTTCGTTCACCTACCAGGCCTATTTCACGACACATGAGACGAAACAGTTCGCTTTCCGCCTCGAGTGGAGGTTCTGATGTAGATGATTGGGAGGCATTTGACTCGTCAAAGATATTGTCCAGTCGAGTCGCGGCAGATTTGGCGCAGATGAGAAGAGATGATACATTCGATGTTGAAGAAGCTTCCAGCAAAAGACAAAGCAGGGAGGAAGAAGAATTGGCCGCTCTCAATGCACGCGCTGAAAGAATCCTCGAGGATGCGCGCAAGCGGTTAACACACATGGGGGACAATCTCAGGACAGCCAGAAACTCGTCCCTGCTTCCTGCGCGGTCCTCACCTCATTTAGGCGACTATCAACAGCCGGTTGGCGGACTGTACAGATCGATATCTGCTGCTGGTGCAAGTAAGCTGGGCAAAAGACCTTTGTATCCTCAAATCAGGACATCTGCATCTGTGCAACACTTGAGAGGCGACAGTGATGCCTCTGCCTCGACAACTTCGAAGCGATATTCTCGTTTGCCTGATGCAAGGCCAGCGAGTGCTATGGAGTATGGACCCGCTGCCAGGTATAGTCTATTCCCAGATACAACTCATTCACCTTCTGCAAGAATCCAACCTTCTCCAATAAACAATAGAGGCAACAAATTGCTCTTGCCATCTCTTGGTGAGGAACGAGGCAGCCCTAGTTCAGATGAAGACACACCGGAAGATACCAAAAAGTTTGCACCACATGGATTGGGTATTCACACATCCGCTGCAATCTCGAGGGAGAATCTCGCTCTTACTCTTGGCCGGTCTGCTTCGTCACGCCCTACGCCTACTCCCACACAGCATGGCCGTACGTCCTCAGCTACATCAATCAAATCGGCACAGGACTTAAAAGATCAGATGATGGATCTCAAAAGCCGGATAGCCGACCTGAAATTGAAAGCACAAACTGAGAAGCTCAAAAGGCGCAGTATTCAGAGTCTTAGGTCATCGAGTCCTTTCACTCCCGGACCACCAGAACAGTACTACGCATCATCTCCTGCTTATAATGAAGAACCCAGCCCTGTCAATGCCAATGCTGGTGTCGGATGGAGAACATCACCTGTAGAGCTGCGGTCGGATTCACGTCTCGCTACGGTCGGTGGGCAACGCGAATTAGAGTCACTACCAATCACGCCAGCAAATGCAAGATTCTTGAATGTGGAGCATATGACGCCTGGGACCGAAACAAATCTGATGAGCTCTGCAAGGACTGACCGAAACGATCCGATGTTGGTTCAAGGTAAGCAAGACACTGCAGCTCTAGAAGCAGAGGAATACAATGAGGACGAGGATGATGTCGCGTCTGTAATTGAAGCTCTGCCGCGCCAGCATATTCCGGACGAATTGGACTACGCTGATAAAGACAATGAAACGGAGGAGGTCGCTGAGAACGAAGAAGAGCAGATATATCTAAATGAAGTGCTTGAACAGTCGTTGAGGGAAGCGGAAGTCGAGCCTGAAATTCCAACATTTCCTGGTAGCTTCTTACCAAGCCCAGATGGTGTCCCTGCGGTCATGGCTCCGGAGCCTGAAAGACATGAAGATCGAATAGACGCTTTTGACTATGAGAATATGTTTCTGCATAGTGCAATGGGTACATACACTGGCAAAGGTTTGAGTGGTAGCGATAGCGGTAGTGATAGTGAAAGTGAAGGTGACGGGAGTGTTGAAACAAGCAGAGCCGACATGAAAACACCAGTCGATGACACTGCTCATTCAGCTCAAGAGGAGCCGGTTAGCGATGACGAGATTGTTGTAGTAACACGGGACATCGGCCCAGAATCAGATTTTCAAAGTGAGAGCACACCAAGGCCTGACCAAGCAACGTTTCCGAGACAACTACGAAGTCCTCCACAAATACCATTACCTCAACCTCCAAAACCCTGGGCACATGTTAGAAATTACTCTGCAGACTCCGTTTCGACCGCCGCAACTTTCGAAACAGCAATGGAGGGCGAAGTTGAGGATGAACTGAATCCGATTTTCCACTGGGATCCGGCACCGTCGAGTGGTCTGGGGTTCTCACGGTACACCAACCAAGGATATGGTCAACCCTCCTCTAATGTGCGTGGTAGACACGGCTTCTCCTCACCACGCAATGGAGGTCGCTCACCTGTAGTTTCAAAAACACTACAGGCACCGCTCCGTATGGCATATGACCATACAGACACTGATCGAGCACAATACATCAACGATAATGGTGTCCCAGAACGGTTTCAGGGGCGCCCGTCACCTCAGCGCTCTGAGCAAAGCTCGGTCCCTCCTCAACCAGTCTACAGATCTGGCTCTGTGGCAACAGCAAAATCGATATCACCAATCAGAGCTGCAATCCATGGCCGACAATATTCTGCCAGTCAGATTCGCTCTCCCTTCGTATCATCTTCAACAACGATGACCCCGCAACCCTTCAACAGCAGCTCTTCAAGTGGCAGTCCAACTATCGTAACAGTGTCCTCCCCACAACGCAAAGTCGTAATCAACCGCTCCCTCCAACACCCCCAATCCTTCATCCTCGAGCCACAAACTTACTCTCCGCCAAACCTGCCACTACCAGATCCACCGCCACCAACAGCAGCATCCTCCGCCGCCCTCCAAGCACAAATAGCATCTCCCAAACAAATCACCATCAAACCTCCCTCCCGACGACCCTCATCCACACAAAAACGAACACCGCCACTACCACCAACACAACTACCACCTACCACCCCACCAACCCCAGTCTCAAACACAGAAATCCTTATGGAGAGTCTCATTAAACTCGCGGACCCAACCTTCACACTCGCACCAGGCACGTCATTCGCAAACGTCGATACAGATCTCGTGTTGGGATTGTTGAGGGCGGTAGGTAGTGTCGTTGACGGGGTGCTTAGAGCTGAAGCGGGACATACCGTCACTGGGAAGGAGGAGACGGATCGAGTGGTACAAATATTGAGGAGACGAGTGGAGGTTGCGACGGGGATTTTGGAGGGTGGTGAGGAGAAGTTGGATGAGAGGAGGGTGAGGTAGGTTTGATGGTGTCAAACTTTTCGCCTTGTGGGATTTGAAATATTCGGCTTCGTGCCATGCGGTAGTATCCGTTAATCGAGCAAGGCGCAAAGGCTGGGATCGCAATCGGGAGCGATATGTGATGATTCACGATTGCTGCTATGTGTCAGACGGTGCCAGCGTTGATGATATGGGTTTGGGAAATACCTTGCTCGATATACCCGGCCAGCTAATCAGCGAGCGAGCAAGAGATCTCAAACATCGAGTTATGTATCTATGTTGCACATAGTCCATATAAATACGTGCCGCGAGGCCAAGACACATAACGACAATCACTACAGATCCTAAACATGCAGTAATACAACGGATATATCGTAATGTCATCTACTGCCGTATACATCTTATATACGCGTGTATTTACCCACGAACTTATGTCCAGAGACCAAGACGTCAATTTGATACCAGCGTCCACTTCAACAAGGTATTCTTAACTCCCCTATATGTGTTGTAAATACGTATACTCTATTAACGAGAACGCCGTGCTATGCGACGACATAAACCCAGCAACATGATTCGATACAACGCAGATACAGATACAAATGCCCAAATGCTATGAAAACCAAAGCGAAGAGTCCTAAAGTCGTGGTGATACGCCCACATACTCCGCCTCACCATCTCTCGTTCTCAAGTCCATCTGCTGCTGCGGGTGAATAGTACAGCCATAGCTAGTATCCACATCGTCTGTCACAAGTCCCTCTTTTTGCATACCAACAACCTGTTTTGTACGAGAGTGGTTGTCGATGTAAGTCTTACACCGCTCCCAACTCACCCGTGCACGCTCCGCGTGCTCCCTAACCACATTCTCACCAGGCTGGTTAAGACTGCGATTAAATACTTCAAACGATATATACCCTGTATAGCCTGCATTCAGAATGACACCAAGAACCTGTGTTATGGGAAGGTAGCCTGGGTTTCTGTTTTGAAGTGCTGCTTCCGTTGGGTCTGTTTCGAAGGGGTAGAGGCGTGCGTTGCGGGAGTATGTCATTCGTGGGGGTTGGGTTGGTTGGTGCCATGGGTGAGACGGGGTGAGGGGCTGGGTGGTGAACAGGCGTTCGCCGTCGCAGAGCTCTATGTAGAATATTTTGGAGAGGTTGGTTGGATTGGAGAGGGTGCTGCGTAGGGTGGAGAGGGATGATAAGAGCGTTTTGTGGGCGGTTGGTGTGAGGCCTGAGGGGTGTGTTGGGTCAGCGTACATGGCGGCTGTGATGTTGAAGGTGTCGAGGCAGGTGCCGAAGTTGGGGCGATTCACCGCTTGGACGATTTCGAAGGCGTCTTCCCAGGTGCTGGTGTGCGTGCCCCAGGCTAGTGCCTCGTAGGCAAAGCGGATTGGGGGACTTTGGAGGGCGCCGATGTCAGCGGCTGTGCGGAGGTCGGCTATTACTGTTGAGTGATCGCCTGTGCATTGGTTTGATGGGAGGAAGTTGGAGGGGATTTGAATTAGGTCTGTGTTTAGTTGGTGAGCGAGTTTGATCCAGTAGTGGAGTTTGCGGATGCGAGCTTGACGCTCGGTGTTGTTAAGGAGGCCTTCGTATTGGAAGAAGGGTTGGAGGCAGATTATTGAGAGGAAGAGGTCGAGACATATTTGGTGGATGTATTGACAGCAGGCGAGTTCTGTTTCTTGCCGGTCTGTGGACTCGGTGAAGCTTGTGCCCGCTTTGTGGACGGTGTAGTGTGATGGGAGGAGGGCGGGAGTTTTCTGGACGGCCTCTGTGAGGTTAGAGATATCCTCGTAGAATAGTTCAACACTGCGGAAGCCAGCTTGGGAAGCGGCTTCGAGTTTTGGAATTAGTGAGTGGTGGCTTGGGTGGCCGAGAGATTGAGACGCGATGCCAGGAATGAAGTTTTGGGACATGGTGGTGAAGGTAGGGAGGTATTCGATATGGTCAAGCAAAGGTTGATCTGGGTGAGGTTCTGGTTGTACCAATATGAAAAGAATAGGCTCAAAGCCGTTGTGCGGTATTAGAGAGTAGTATACTTAATGCTTTGGTAGGTAGTAAAGGTGTGTTAATGATTCAATCAGGTTCATCCAGTGATGAGTTAAGACAACGAAGTCACGCAACGTGAATCACTTAAGATACCGAAACGGCAGTGGCACATCGACAAACAGTATGAAGAGTCAGCATGCATATCTCACATATATTCTTGAAAAGTCCTCATCGGTTGACGTCTTTGTAGATAGTTCTATGGATCTTTCCGTACAAGGCAGCCGCTGCAAAGCGGCCGCAAACAGTCCACAAACATGGTAATTTTGGGAAGAATCAAAGCATCTTCCGGTAGCAAGAGAGCCCTGTGTGTTGCTTACCGTCGTGAACTTTCCTCGAACGGACTGACACTGGTGAATGATGGAGTTGGGAGAAAGGGTCGATCGTACTGTAGGCAGCGGTAAAAATCAAAGCCGGTGATGAATGGAGACGGATAAATGCTCATTCCGCTAGGGCAGCTCGATCTCCACAACGCTAGATCTTTACTTGGTAGTTGTCCGGAGACAGATCCGGTCTAGGAAAGAGGTGACCGAACTTTACCGACCTCGATCACAACTTTTTGAGCCGATCATTGCTGAAATGTGTGGTGGAAGCGAGTGCTGCTCAAACACCCTTGTCAATGTCTGCGGCTCATCGCGGGGAGGGCACCAAACATACACGGTATTGCGTTGCATGGATGTATTCGAGGTACCATTGCCGATAAGTGGCCAAATCAGCATCGTTTGGGAGAGCTGTTTGGTATTCCCCTTCCTCAGCATGATTAATGATAGGTAGGAAGAGGCGCTGCATACGTAGTAGATGTTATCCTTACCAAGCCTCTACGGTGACATCTTCATTGCTTTCTCGATCTCGCTCTGAAGATGTGGTGACGGCCTCCCTTGCTGTTCAGCTGCCTCTATCCGAATCAGTTCAAAAACAGAGAAATAATTGTCAATTCCAATGGGCAGCATCAGCTTCAATGGACTAGAATCTGGAGAGTTCGAAACGCTTAATTCAAGACAGGATTCAGTTGTGAAGAGCAAGGTCAACGGAACTACTGTAGAGCCCTCATTGCTGCTTGATTTTAGCGTGTACTAGGTACCGTGGGTAACGATGGTAATACAGAGTTAAGGCAGGAGCTACTCAGTAACGCGTCAGATGGACTTCACTTCACTATTAGAACTACACTAGATGAGGTTTAGTTCAGCATTACACTAATGTTCATATAATACTGGTGTGCCTACATCAGACAGATTGGAGGACTATACTCGTGGAACGTTGTTCATTAGTAGAGGAGCAGTGATATTCATGAAAATTTTTCATTTCAGTTCATCTCTCGCTAAAGTAGATTGTACAAGCACATAAATATACTGCAATAAATCGATTAAACAGACTCCATATGCTTCCCTCGTATGTTCTCAACATATAGATCCTGCTCGCTGATCTTGTCCTCTGCAACGTGAGAAATCCTTCTGAATTGTCTTTCTTGCTCCTGAACTTCAGCAAGAACAATTGCGTGAGCCTTTCGTTTAGGAAATTCGTTACTGAACAGGCGGTCCATGGCTTCGAGTGGTATTCCCTTGGTTTCTGGTATAAGGAAATAGACGTAGATTGCAGCAAGGATCATAAACGTGGCGAAGAAGAGATAAACGCCATAGCCCATGGCAGCAAACATTTGAGGGGTGAATCGACTGATGAGGAAGTTGAAGAGCCAGTTGCAGGATGCAGCCCATGCTTGCGCGAGCGTTCGAACATTCTGATCGAACATCTCTGAGTTGAGGACCCAGGGAGTACCATTCCATGATGGAGTGTATGACACAGTCCACAGATAGAAAAAGACCATGGCAGAGATACCGCCGGAACCGAGTGTTTTGCTGGGATGTTTGGCTGGCTGAGCAACTGCGATGTATGCTGCTATGTAATACATACAGACCGCGCCAGCGACCGCACCGTACATAAGGAGTCGGCGTCGGCCGAAGTTGTCGATGAGGAAGAACAACCAGATCAAGGTTACAACAGTTTTGACGCAGCCGAAGACGCCTGTGGTTAGTAGCGATGAGGAGGTGCTGTTGAGCCCAATCGAGGCAAAGATTGTAGGGGAATAGTAGTTGATAGCGTTTATACCAGTTCCATTTTGGAGCATAAACAGTGAGCCACCAAGAAGGAATCGGTACAAGATCCTCTTCTGTGTGAAGACAGCCTTGAATGGTTCCCAGAAACCAAACCCCATTGTGGCACCTTGCCTTTCAATAGCTTGATCGATACCATGAATTTCTTCCTGGATGTAGATATGGTTCTCTGGTAAGTTGCGCAGCCAGCAAAGGTTCTTGATGGCTTGTTCGCGTCGACCCTTGGAGAATAGCCATCGGGGCGATTCCTTGATAAACCAAACACCAATGAACATGAGCCCGGCAGGGATAAGCTGGACGGCGAATGGGACGATCCATTGTTCGTGATTGGAACGCATCCCTTTGTTAACACCGTAGTTGATCCAGAAACCGACAAGGCCGCCGATTTGCCACGAAAGCTCGTAAAGACCAACAAGTCTTCCACGGATGGCGGGTGGCGCAACTTCTGAGCAATAGATGGGGCTCAAATTTGAAGCACCGCCCACACCGACACCCGCAAGGACTCTGCCAACATACATAAGGCCAAGCCCCCGCGCCCCGGTACAGCCAAGCATCAAGCCTGCACCGAGTAAAAATACTGTTGAAAAGATGGCAAGGCCCTTCTTCCGGCCCAAGAAGTGGCCGACCGGGTATGCGAAGAAGGCACCGAAGAACGCTCCTGCTTGGTAGCAAGATACGATGTTAGCCTTGATCAAATTGAGGTGTGAAGTCGACATCTTTCCGAAACCGAACTCAGTTGAGAAGGACTTGAGTGCTAGAGTTCCTCCAATGAAAGCACTATCATAGCCGATCATAACGGCTGCTGCTGCTGCGACGAACGCCGACATGTAGACTCGAACGTTGTAGACACATTTCGGCGTTGGCCTGTCTTCGACAAGGGTAAGAAGTCCCATGATGGTTGTTGTGGACTTTCGAAAATTCTTTCGTAAATGTGCAGGAGAGTCGGGCCGAAGATGAATGGAATCGAGATAGTGGTAAAGATGTTGAGGGTTGACCACGTTGCTTCAGCTTCAAAGCTGTCGTAGCTGTGTGAAGATTGTCGAATATTGGAGCGGGCCTGCAGCGACATATATCAAGTAAAATAATTCTGCCCCAGACTATACATGTGTGGATTGTGGGGAGAGTCTAGCTCCGCGGATCCAATAATTCGAAGTCTCCATGCGTGTTCTGGTTCGCTCCAAATGGATGGTGGAAAAGACCTTATCCGGACCATCACGAATTTCGCATCGGATCGGAGGTTAAGATGAGAAATGATCAACATACCGGGAGTTGCGATTTGACAGTCGTGCATTTCCATTTGGTACACTGAATTCAATATCGGGTGGTCCCCGTACCCCATCCGCGGAGCTGTTTGGAGTTCGGTTTCCCGCCATTGCTTATGCTGTGTTGGCTGATTGTAAAGTGCTTTGCCGACAGTGTTCGTTCCAAATACAAGCAATACTCAAGCCTGACCAGTTACCATCAACTCAAATTGTTGTTGACCATCGAATTCAAGAACACCACGGATATACCTCGCGCAAGACCGACGACACAGTGATTCTTCGCTGCAGGAAGCTCTTAACTAGATACACAACACATTAGGGAGGGCATCACGAGGCTCATTTTGTGCACAAGATCGTCGAGTCTACCTGGCCAACTATGGCAACCACCCAGATGATTAGTTCGCGACCGGCAGAGAGCTCTAGATTTAGAGCACCAAACACGTCACATCTTGACAGAGTTGCCTACCTTGTTGGCACACCCATCTCGCATTCACAATCACCAGTCCTTCACCATGCTATTTATTCCTCGCTGGGTAAGCGATGGGGCCAGGTTCTTGCTGAAACGGACGACCTGGCTGGCTTCATTCGATATCTCAAGTCAGATCTCAAGTCCATGGGCTCTGGAGTCACAATGCCATTCAAAGTTGCTGTCATTCCATACCTCGATGAGCTGACCGAAGCTGGACACGCTGTTGGAGCCATAAACACAATCTTTTATCGATATGGTCCTGATGGCCAAAGGCGGTACGTTGGGACAAACACGGACGTGCTTGGTATTCAAGATGCTTTTCTAAATCATGTGGAAGGCGCACCATACAAGGGCAAGCCTGGGCTTGTCATTGGTGGAGGAGGCACGTGCCGGGCTGCCGTTTATGCCTTGAGAAATCTGCTTGGATGCTCACCAATTTATATCGTCAATAGGGAGCAATCCGAAGTAGAGTCTGTGATGTCCGAATATACGTCGAGAGGAGCTGGTGTGGATCTCATTCATGTTGCCACTGTGAGGCAAGCAGAGTCGTTGACACCACCTAGTATCGCGGTCAGTGCTGTGCCCGACTTTGCGCCGACCTCGTTGAATGAACAGGTTGCGAGGGACGTCATTAAAACTTTCCTCCGCGGGAGGGACGGAGCATCTTCCTTGTTGGAAATGTGCTATCATCCAAGTCCAGACACTGCCATCTCACGGCTGGCGATCGAGGCAGGTTGGCAAGTCATTGGTGGTGTTGAAGCTATGATAGGTCAGGGCTTAGCTCAGGCAAGTCTATGGACTGGTATTGAGATCGACGATTCGTTGAGAGATCGAGTGAGCAGTAGAGTAAAACACGGACAAGCCCAGAAGCATAAACTGTGATGGTGCCTCTGTGTATAACATGCATGTAGACATAGTGTTTCAACGCACTCCCATAGAACGTTGATATTGAAGTCCTTCATAGAACAGCTATGTATCAGTGACCAAGTGAAAGTTGCTGATCCCGTATTTGTATCCGCAATTAGCGCCGGGGTGCCAGATTGCTGGGATAGCACAGCTTCAGACCATATTACCTTGACTCTTGACAGCAGTTTGAAGTTCATCCCACATCGCCTGGCGAGGAGGTATTCTGCCTGTCATCATCTCGAACTGTGCAACGGCCTGTTCGTATAACACTTTCAGGCCGTCAACCAATACCCATGGTCTACCGGTAGTTGCGCGGAGCTGCCTGATTTGTTGTATGAACGGCGTATTGATGTAGTAGGCTTGTTCAATTGCCGCTCCACCTGTTTCCGATCCAAGCCATTGTTCTGGTACAGTGAAGTTGGCAACGTGTTGTTCTCCAGGCAATCTCTCATGCGTAACACATGATATGAGAATCGTTGGCTGTGCAAAGCCGTCTGGCCAGAGGTCGCGAGTGGATTTCAGCACCATAATTCGGGCATTTGACATATGGCCTTGATTCTGACACCAGCTAGTGAAATGGTCGGCAAGGAGTGCAGCATTGGAGATCGTCCTGTTATATATGAAGATATTTCGACAACCCATCTGTAACAGAGCGTAGGTTGCAGCTCTTGCCATACCGCCGGCTCCAACAACCAAAGCCGATGACTTGTTATGAATGACATTCCTCGGTGTCAGATTTTTGTCAAGCGTTACCCTTATCGAGATCCAGTCGGTGTTGTCACCGTAAAATGCGGATATTGGCCCACTCCTGTTCCGGAACTGTCCCTCGAGTTGAAGCCCATCATCTGAATCGCCGCGCAACGGGATAAGCGTATTGATGGCCCCAATGACACGAGCATGACCACTCAGGTGGCCAAGCTTCTCTACAATCTTTACCTTCCACGGTTGTGCTATGCTAGCTCCGCCAAAATCTGACGCTCTAACATGAGCCTCTATATCCTCCCAACTGACCACATTAACAGCACTATAACGATGTGGTAACCCAATAACGGTATACCCCCGATTGTGCATTGCTGGTGATAAGGAGGCTGAAACATTCGCCCCCAATACAAGGAATTGCAGGGGGTCCATAACGAAACTTGCGAACAATGCTTGCAACGCTTCTCGAGCAGTGACCCACGGCAGCAAGTCATGATTCAGACCTGTACCTCGAAAACTCTCGTGCGTGACTGGAGTTAGAATCTGATTAAACACTTGCGAAGTGCGTCCATGAAGGCCTGTGTTGTAGACGACAAATCGCAGTCTGCCGTGATACTTTACTTGTAGCATATGACGAAGTCGTTGAAGGTAGAAAATGTCATCGTGCGCCGTCGCAGGACATGTAATTTTGACGAGGCTAAATCCGAGTGACACAGCTTTGTCACACTTCTCAATGATCTCGTTCTCCCTACTGGTAATATCGGGTCCGGAGGGGCACTGGATGTGTCCGATGAAGCGTGTACAGCCTCTTTGTGTAGCCAGACCTGAGATCCATCCTCTCTCGAGAGATAAGCTGACAACCAAGAAATCAACAGACAAACGAAGAGCATGCCGCAGGACTGCAAAGTAAACGTCTAGCGGAAACTCATTAGTGATAGTGGGAGTTGATATCATGACGGGTATCTTTAGATGACGCCTGATATCTGCAACCATGCGAGTGATAATCTTCGCTGATCCACCTCGCCATTCATCGACGTGCACATCGGCAACATCACCACCAGCCTGCAAAGCATCAAAATCTAGCTCGTGTTTCTCGTAAAACGATAGCGGCATAACCAACGCGTGAGTGAATAGTTTTGTCTCAACGGGAGCATTCCACGAAAAGCTGGATGCATCATTGTGTGCCATGGTATCCGCCACTGTGAGCACTTGAACAAAGTGAGAGAAGTCCACCTGGGCTTCTCGCAGTTTGAAAGAATAGCTCGGAGAAGCTCGGTCATCGTCAGTCCCCGTGTCAGCCTGGGACTCGTCCTCGATGTTGTAAAACTCATAATTCGAACAACGCCGGTGACTAGGGTCACCACTTTCCAGCATTTGAGCAGACCGGTCACTCAATTTGAGGAACTGCTTGACACTTGCCATATCTCGTTGTATATAGATGACTGGATTGGTCTGACAGTAAAGCCTGAGGTGCGCTTGAAGGCTACGGGTAAGGCTGCCGAGGCCACAATCGATCACACATCCTTCTTTGTTGTCGTCAAGCATGCGTCGAGATGCCTCAACATCCTGCTTATGGAATTCTTCGCTTCCATGAATCCTGAGATACTCCTGTCGAGAAGAGCCGGTGAGGGCTTGGAAATAATGATCTTCGGTCACGAAGCGTCTTCCAAGCGCAGCAGCCGCAATGAATCCAAGGGACCTCTTTCCGGCCCCTCGAATGCCGACGAGGACCAAGGAGGCATCGGGAGCAAATCGTGTCTTCCGTGTACCCACATCGCCGGATGGATGATCGGAAACTTGGAAGTGCTCCTGTCCATTTGTCCTCGAAATTGGGTGACCATCATGTTGACGTTTGTGGCCGTTGCGTGGAGACGCTGGTGCAGGAGAGTTACGTAGACTATCCTGGCCAGGTAGGTCTTCACTATTGCGAGAAGAAGGCACCGGCAGCATTTCAGTAGGAATAGCACATAGAGCGTTGGGTGCCCCCCAAGAGAATCTGAACTTGCCGTAAAACTAACCTCGACAATGGTCACATTATTGCAACGAGTGGTATAATGAACAATTGAAGAGAACCACCTTTAAGGAGCGTCGATATCGATGTTGTAGACATGAATATGCCGTTCGACTCCACGCCGCCTGGACCGAGCATCGATTCTATGTGAAACGGAAGATGGTCTTGTAGTATTTAATGACCTGGGTCGCGTAGTGTAGTCAAATAGGCCGCTTTTGGCCTTTAATTTCCGCAGTTTTCGACAATTTTGCTCGTGCGGTGTGTTTCAACCCCGGAGCCCTTGAATTGGGGAATGAAATTATGAATACGGCTGGTTTCGAAAGCCATGGGACCATTAAAAGCGGCCATTTGCTATAACAACCATCCTTGATAGATATTCCTGCAAAGATTGGGGGAACTAACTCGCCTCAACATCATGCACAACCACACGTGCTAGTAACGATATCATGGCTTCCAATCGTTGCGGCGTATGCCAATATGTCTTACAGATCAGGACACAGACCATTGGACCAAGCTGAAACCGAGGATGACAGTCGACGCGTGCGCGTATCCCAAGCATGCAGTCGTTGTCGAACCAGAAAGGATCGTTGTGATGGGTTGAAGCCCACCTGCACAGCTTGCCGTAACGCTGAGTCACCATGCACATACGAAGCGATAACGAAAAAGAGAGGCCTTCCCGAAGGATATGTCCGTGGTTTAGAGAAGCTACTGGCAATAGCTACCAGCAGCATCGATGGTCTGGAAGAGGCTCTGTGCCATTGCATACAGGACGAGGTGATTAAGAGAAGCTGGAATAGTGTTACAGCCGAGGAAGTACATTCCTTGCATTGGAAAGATTCGCGTCTACGTTTGGAGTTGGAGTCCTTGCTCAACAACACCGCTGCAGGATCGAAGAGGAAAAGAGATCAGGTCGACATTCCTCAGGATATCAGCTCAATGTTGCAGGATGTGAAGGAAGCATCATATTGCGTTGTTCGAGGAGGACTTCATGCACAGTCCAACGGGTTATTCGAAGGCCATGAAGCTCGAACTACTATTGACGAGCCCTTCCCTACTAATAGCCAACGTCTTTTTGACCTATATTTCACACATGTTCATTGTTGGTTTCCTGTTCTGTCACGGCCTACCGTGCTGAAGTCATATTATGAATTTTCTAGAAGACCGCCGTCGGTGAGGATCTCAGCTACTGAAGGTGCCAGTCGTGCTTTGCTCTGGGCAATCCTTGCGTACGCTACCATGGTTGATCTTGATGAAACAGAGGCGAGACAGAGGTCCAGCCAATTTTTCCAATCAAACTCTTTACAGTGCTTGCTGTTGAAGCCCGAACAGATTGAAAACGAAGAGCAATACGTCCCGATGAGGTCTTCAAACGGGTTTGCAAGTGAGCTTGAGGGGCTAAGTGTCGTACACGCACAAGCTTTGCTTATACTAGCTCTGCTCGAACAGGGGCGTGACCACTGGCTAAAAGCTTGGATAATAGGCTCTGCCGCGAAACGGATCCTATTAGTACATGATAAACAGCAAAGCAACTCGATGATCAAGGGTGCACTCCAGGGGTCTTTCGTTGTTGAGACCTTTCTCAATCTGCATTGGCAGTTCAACACTGAGTCGCCTGTTCAACCAGAGTTGATGGACGAAGACGGGTATGAAGAATGGGAGTCATGGAGTAATGGCCCTTCTTTTGCCTTGAGTGTGTTCAACAGGTTGTCGCAGGTGCTATACGCTGCCACCGACCGCTCTGCTTCGACTCAGGAGTGCCTACAAGACGTCATTGAGCTTCAGCAGGGCAATGCAACTGCTGGCGTGCCTCCAGTAACACCAGGTGGCAGCGCTCCTCACCACGTTTATTTACAACTCGCCTTCAGTTTTGCTCAATTGACTCTGTCAAGTGATTTGACAACACGCCGAAATGCAGCGGCACGGATATTTGAACTTCTCGAAGTTTGCAGATCACCAAACATTGGCCTTGCAAGGGTGCCACCACTATACTCAGATGTGATCAGAATCGCTAACAAAGAATTGTCGCTTTACCCGGATTCCACTACAAATACCACCACGTTGTGTGCTGAACTTGCACAATCTTGGCCTGTTTTCGAGTTTGAGAAGGGCACCCAGCCAACGACGGTGGGTGCGCCGATCAATGTTCACAGTTCGCGAGAGCTAATGACCAGTGGGCTGGCTAGTTTTCACCCTCAATTACGACCTGCTCGGGAGAATGAAGCTCAAGGTTCTTCGGTCCTGATCTCTACTGCACCACCTGGCACTACGGTCCAGCAACTTGGAATTTTTCACTCTCCAACCTACTCTCATGTGCTTTCGAATGCCAGGAATGACAACTTCAACCAAATCGATTCGTGGGCCCCCTTTCAAGGTTTGGCTCGCGATGTTGGCCAGGGTACCTCAACTTCGTATCCGGCGACGTCCCCAAGCTTTCAGGCAGATGAGATCGACGCTATTTTTCACGATCTCGCCTACTTGGACACCAATGAGTGGACCAACGAGAGAGCTCTCGGTCTCAGAGAATTTGGCTTCGATGATGACTCTGCATTTATGGAATTCTGCAATGACCCTGAGAGGCTAGCGTTAACAGCGGCATCAAGCAGTCTGCCTCTTTCTAGTGACCGACAATCTTGGACTTTTGCCGCTCAACCACCATAGAACAACGCAGTCTCGCCACTTTCTTGATACCTGGGGTCCTCCACACCATACCACAATTTCAGTAAATTGTTTGCAGTAACACAGTAAGGCACAGCGATGCGTGTTGTCGTTTGAGCTACGTTCCTGGCCGTGAATAGTCCAAATGCACCGTCCTCCGCCAAATTTCCCTCACAGCCCGCTCCTGCGATTGTCTACCTGTCTCTCCTGCTCCATCGAAAGCAGGCCTGATCGCAAGATATAATCTTCCACCCAATCTTACCTCCTTAATGTTACAAGTCTCCCAATCCTCCGGCCCGTTAGCGGTTGTAACGAGGCCACCGGCTTCTTCAACGAGACATATTCCCGCGGCGACATCCCATTCCCAACAGCCACCTTCCCACCACAAATCAAACGATCCAGCAGCGACATACGCCATGTCCAATGCTGCACTTCCGAGACTTCTCATACCATGCACCATTCCACCTTTGCCGCCTCGTCCTGCCGGTTCAGCAGCCATGTTCATAAACGTGTTGACCTTGCGGTGCATGTTGCCCGCCGAATTATCTCTGCGGTCCTTACCCCACTCACAGCTAAAGATACACCTCCCCGGCGCGTTCTTTGGTAGTGGGCCGATGCTTGTGCCAAGGAGAGGGAGTCTAGTGGTCTCATTAAGCCAAGCACCACGACCACGACAGGCGGAGAAGACCTGGTTAAGCATTGGTGCGCAAATTACACCTACGACAGGCTTCTGCTTGACCACCAGCGCTATACTAACACAGAACATCGGGAAAGCATGCGTGAAGTTGACAGTCCCGTCGAGAGGATCAACGACCCAGGTTGGTGCGTCTGTGACAAGATATTCCTTAGAAGATCCTTTCGAGTAGGTCTCCTCACCAATGAAAGCATGTGTTGGATATGCCTTTGACACAGCGCTGTGAATAAATTGCTCTACCTCTAGGATGAATCAGTAACGGACCTGAATACTATACTGATATCGGCCATTGAGAGCCTCCTGAGCCAAAGGACAAGAGCATACCTATGTCGGTTTTGGTCACAATGTCCACTGCATTCATCTTCTCTGCAGATTCAGTGCTTTCAGGGTCAATTCCAGATCGTCGAGCCTCGAGGCCTTGCATAAGCATTTGTCCGGCATTCTTGGCTAATTCAATTGTAAACTTGTAAATCGCCTCCAGCTCTGAATCCGAGATCTCATCGGGTAGTTGGGTAGTCATGAATGTGGTGTTGGAGCATAGCCAGTTTCTGCTCTCATTCAAAAGTGATTCTACGCTGAATCCGAAAATCGATGGCCGGTTTATGACTGTGACTGCTACCTAGCACCCTCCTCGTGCTTCAATTTACTTACCAGTATCACGTGAGAACACTGAGAATCTTACTGACTCCACCGTGTGTATATTAATCGAATAGTTGTTCTCCTGTTGACAACCGATGAACCCGGTTGATTCATACAGCTCAAGTTGACGGTTTGAGTCCTTGTTCCGGTAGTTGACCGGGCCTTGCCGTCGATAACCCTGACGGGTAAAGTCATTGCCGACGCTGGGTTGATGTACCTAATCACTTGTTAGTGAGCAGGATATACAATGTGATCTGGCATATTCCGATTGGTCTTAGCGGTGAAGAATTGGTTCTCTAAACCGGAAGGCTTAGATCTGTTGTTGGTTGTAAGTTCGTGAGGAGATAGACCTTGGTCAACACCACGATTGTCCATGACCGGCGGATGCTTCACTATCTTAATTTATGATTATGTATGCTTCAACCTTTACGCTTTGAGATTTTACAGTACAGACCCAACTGCTTCGCGAACCAGTAATTCTCGATCGTCCACGGCTTTTCAGTCGACAGCTTCAATTCGTATCTTCGTAGCATCTGAGGGACGAGTTTGTTCATTTCCATCAACGATACGTTCTTGCCCAGACATGTGCGGGAGCCGGTCCCGAATGCCAAAAAATTGCGTTCCATGAGTTTCAATTTTCTCCTCCCTTCTTCTCCCTGGGCGTCCTCCAGCTCCGCCTGCTTCCAAGCGTCCAGCCAGCGCTCAGGTCGGAAGTCATCAGCATCTGGCCCGTAAACCACACGATCTCTAGACACGACCCACGGATTCACGCCAACAATTGTGCCTGCTGGTATATATCGTCCTTCGATAGTCACTCCTCCCTCGGGCACAACTCTCTCCAGTAACATCCCAACAGCTGGATGCATTCTCATCGCCTCCTTTAGACAGGCTTGTAGATAAGGCATTTGGTTGCTCTCTGCGAAGCTGACGATATCGCTTAGTTTGCCTTGCCTGTCCATCTCATCGATCTCGTTGACCAACTTCTGCATGCATGTCGGATTGTTCATTAGATAGTACAACGTCGCTCGCAGTGAAATAGCCGTCGTATCACTGCCCGCAAACACATTACCACTCGCAGCACTCAGCAAGTCCGTATCAGTCATAAGCACCTGTCCATCGTCTTTCGTCTTCTTGAACCTGTCAAGCATATCCGCATACTCCTTCCCTTGTCCCTCCTTATCATTCCCATACCTCTTCATCTGCTCGGCCGTAAACGCCACAATCCTCGCACTCGTATTCATCCTCGCCACAGTCGGAGACCAATTCAACACCCTACTGACCGTATCGTTCCCAAACAACCACCCATGTAACCACGGCATCTGTCCCACTGTAGCAGCATACCTCAACCGCCCCTCAATAGCCTTGATAATCCCACCTACATCCCTCTCCTCCTCCATAAACCCCAACCTCTTCGAAAAAGTAACACTCATAATCACATCGAAAGCATACCAATGCAACCACTCCCCCAGATCCATCTCCCACACTCCTCCTCCTCCGTTATTTCCCGCCACCGCGGCAATCTTGCCATCAACTTTCCGCATCAAAACATCAATACACTCATCCGTCAACCCCTCCACCTCCAATAAACTCCCCATACTATAAGCGCCCGCAATAGGCCTTTTAATGTCCCTATGCGCCCTCTCACTCCGTACCGAAAACACACTCGGCACTAACCCGCCCGGCGTCCGCGGATCAAACGGGTAATAAAAGCCTGATTTCTCAAATTTCGTCGCCGCGCTGTAAATGATTGGGATGGCGGATCCAGCGGAGATGGAGACGACATTTGGTGCTACGCGGACGAGGGGGCCGTATTTTTTGTGCAGGGATATGTCGGTTTGTTGGCGGGAGCCGCGGGCGACGGAGAGGAGGCGCGGGAGAGGGGAGATGGAGGCTGTGAAGGGCCCGGGGATCTTGGAGAGGTGCGGGCGGCGGCGGGTGTGGATGAAGTACCATGCTAGCAGGATTATGAGGAGGCGGATTGCGACTCTGTATTCGATGAGGGTGTCGGTGATGGACATTGTGGGATGAGTGCTTGGTGGTGGTGATGATGTTGGGGTTGTATCTTTAGTCAGATGTTGAGAGCGTGGCGTTTTGTTTGAGGTGGCCAGATGGGTGGTATATATGATTTGAGGCAGTTGGCTATATGAGGTGCTCTTTTGATGAAGTACAGTACATCTGGGCCTTTGCCCGACAGAGACGGAGAGGACTCCAAAGACGAGGAAGCAGGTCAGTCGATTGAGGAACTTGTCTCTTGTTCTGTTATCACTGAATCGAAACTAAAGTACAATATGCCGCTTTCGGCAGCTGTAGATCTTGATTCTTGAACATGTGAGGAGAAGAATTTGGGGGCGATGATCATGCACTTCGCATATTGTTGTACAACCACTTTCGAGTGGCGGAATACATCAAGGTTGTTCGTTCATAGATATTACGAATGAATTGTAAACACAATCGACGTTGTTCACGCAGGATTACAAATGTATCTCATTAGAGAGTCATCGAAGCCATTATGCATGAATATGCAAGACAACTTGAAAACAAATACAGAGACAGATTGTAACAAATTGTTCATTTTGGCATAATATTGACAACAGGGACCATAGAAGAGAGGGGTCGATGAAGCTTCGAAGTGCCGTAAAAGTGAAAACATTGGACAGCGAGAAAGGTCTTGGAAGAGTCGTAAATTTATTCTTATTAGGTGAGCTATTCGATGCTCGACAACTTCCATTCCACAACCACTGGCAACTCCCAGTAATGAGCAGATGAGCGTTGTCGGTGATAATACTGAAGGTGAAAGCAAAGGAAAAATATGTCAGCCGTAAGCGAACCGATTCAACCACGACCTCCGACCTCTAAGATCAAAGAGTCAAGTTGACCGGATTAGATAGGCAATCCCTCTGAGGTTCTGGGAATGTGTAAAAACAACTGAAGATCTACTGTTGTGAGCAGCAAAATCGTTGCATCTAACAAGGGTTTGTTCTATTAGAACCTCGAATTATGTGAGAAGAAAAGAAAGAGAGCAAAGGATCGGCAGCGACGAAAATGAAGGAAATACAAACAAAGACTCGTGACAAATTTTCTTGGCAGCATTAATGCCTTATGGCCTGAATTTTCGCGGAGCTCAAGCCCCATGGTCTCGGCATGTTTGTATGATTTGCCGACAAGTGAAGACGAAAGACGATGGACAGGTGCTTATGACTGATACGGACTTGCTGAGTGCTGCGAGTGGTAATGTGTTTGCGGGCAGTGATACGACGGCTATTTCACTACGAGCGACGTTGTACA
>Ga0115854_10055_pt1 | contig 21829 bp, 19 predicted proteins | sample InSIn2SAF170_FD_83868 | JGI IMG/M metagenome (GOLD analysis project Ga0115854, IMG submission 83868)
GATGCGGGGCCTGCGGCAGAGCCACAACACGGGAAAACGAACAACGAGATCATTGATAGGTATAACTGGCTCGTGGCCTGTTGAACGACTACAGCTAGCTGTAGCGAGAACCTGAGATCGCTGATTAAGGGGCGATCTATAAGGGGCTGCTATGTACACTTGGGTGGGCCATAAGAGCCCCCATTGTCAAGATGTATGTATGTATGGAAAGGACCTGAGCGCTCATCCTGGCTCGCTCCGGCCGGTACCTATAGATATAGGGGGGATAACGAGATGGATCGGATTCCTAAGGGATCATTGACCATGGGACCAGCCGAATCGACGTCCCTGCCTCCCGGAGAACAGCTGTTGTCAACGAAGCGACCTGTACATTCCGTGAAAATGAGAAAGGATTATGGGGGACCTGGTCCTCTGGTCCTGCAGGCAGAAGGAAGGCCGCGAGAGGAAGGAGTGGATACTAGGAAACATATCCCATTATGTAAGGGGACAAAGGTTTCCATCCGTGCAAAACCAGCAAATAGCGTATATCTTATCTAAGAGTATAGTAGTTTCCCAAACCGATAGGGATAACGGGAAAGGAAGAAGGAGGAAGAACCGCGAGGTTATCCCTTCCCCTACCCCCCGACTAGTATAACCTTGCGGAATCACCCGAACCCAGGCCTTCCTACAGTAACTTAGTGCTGCGCCGCGCTAATTTAGCCCAAGCCGGAGATGAAAAATATCTCCGAATCCCTTCCTATTCCTTCTTCCACATGTTCAATCTTTTTCCAGCGGTTTTCCCAGAGATCTTTCCCATTAACGCCACTCTAATTCTGCTCATTCATGGAGTTGTATTTAGTACCTCTAAGAAATATGATTATCCACCGTCAGCAAGTAATGTGGGTTGGCTTGGATTACCCAGTGTTGTGCGCCTAGGAGGGTTTCAACCCGTCTCGACCAAAGAGAGAGGAGGGCAGCGCGCTTCGGAATGCGAAGGTTTCAAGTCTTTATCGCCCGGAATAGCTCCCTCACCTAATGCATGCGCGGGTTCGGACCGCAGGGAACCGTAGCATGGGGGTACTATCATCGTTTTGCCGCCGCAAGGCTGGCTAATCGCAACAGGGGCGAGGTAGCTCCCCTCAGGATGTTCCGGAAGGCGCATGAGTCCGAACGCTATTATTAATGTGCGACCGACCCGGGGCCGGATTAGTACCTGTGATTAACAGGTTCGGCGTGGGCTGGAAAGAAACGGCGGCAGCGGCGAGTAAACGACCGAACGTGCTGCAACCTAGGGATCACCGGGCTGCTCTTTCGCTCTATAGGGATCGGGGCGAGAAGTGGGGCATAGCACAATTTGGGAGGGAGGAGGGTTTGGTTCGCCCGCCAGCCAGGGTGACTGATCCTGCCGTAGTGTACTCCTATTGCACCAGCAACCGATGCTTGTCGAGCATACGACGATGCGTGAATAGCCTTATTCTTTTCTTTTTTCATCGAATATTGAATCGAGGGAGGAAAGGGCGGTAGATGGTAATGCGATGTCCTACGCCGCGCGTCCCCGCCCGTGCTGCGCCGCGGAAAGGGCATCGGAAGATGGGCGAATCAGGAGAATGCCATACCAACCAATATGGGTTTCAATACTGGGTCATATCGTATGATACAACTAAATGGAACCAAGCAGCCGAGGAACTAACTGGATAGGACCTTCCTTATAGATCGAGCACAGGATAGGCAAGAGATCCTGTGAGTTATGGGGAATATATGCTCCGGGATCTGCCGAACAGCTGACCCCCTGCCCTGACCCGTACAGTGGTTTTGGGTCTCGTGGGCTTCTGCGCTATTATCCTGGGTGGGCATACATAATAGCGCATATTAGTATTAGGCTCAATATGCATGCGCAACGAGGCGAGGAAGGAATAGGCAGGCACCACTCTGGATCCAAGTGGATGCTACGCTACGCCTGACCCGCTGAGTGAGCGATCTATGGCGATTCTGGACGCACGCACCGGAGCCTCACCTATATGGGATATCCAAAAGGCCTCCACGGGAGAAATAGAAGGTGGTTTTTCCAGAGTTTAGATCTGATCGATTCCTCCATCTGGCTGCTTTCTCTCGTAAAGCCAAAGACGCCCCCCGTTCATTGAGGACAAGGTACAACTGTTGGTAATTCCTACCTATAGGTAGGTAGGTAGGGGCGAACTCGAAGGCGTCTGGACATGATCGAATAACCTAGATCCGGGCTGGGATAGTGGCATATGCCATATACTCCTGCTGGGGGGCATCGAATGCCCATCAGTTCCGAAAAGGTTCGCTCATGCGCATCCTACCTACCTACGGCTAGTTCGCGCAAATCTGAATGAGTTATCACGGACGAGCCACATGCAGGGAAACTCGCATGTGTGGTTCTGGCCGCCTTCGGTATCTAATAACCATGCTTTTGCTCGCCGCTGGCGCACCTCTCCTTGCCCTCCTATTTGTCGAGCAAGGGAATAACCTAACTATCGCCCATTTTTTCCGGAATCATTTTTTGAGGAAAGACGATTCTACATATTTTTGCCAAATCTTTCTATTATTAAGTACGGCTGGTACCATCCTGATGTGTTTCGATTATTTCGAACAAGAGAGGTTTAATGCTTTCGAATCCATCGTATCAATTCTACCTCCTACTCGCAGTACGCTCTTTATGATCCCGGCTCATGATTCAATTGCCATGTATTTAGCTATTGAGCCTCAAAGTTCATGTTTTTACGTGATCGCAGCATCAAAAAGGAACTCTGAATTTCCCACGGAAGCCGGCTCGAAATATTTGATTTTAGGTGCATTTCCCCCTGGAATATCATTGTTCGGGTACGACCGGACAACTACCGATATATGTTATTCCCGTAAACATTACGGCTTATATTATGGGTATATGTTATTCCTGTAAACATTACGACTTATATTATGGGTGGATATTGTATCAAATTAGAATTTCCATCCGTTATGGCAATATTAGCCAATATATGAATAGGGGGGGGGGACGAATCTATTTGATTCTATATAGATACATATGTATTGGTATATACAGGTACGTCTAGGTATATATGGGTGGGTATATCTACCAAAATCTTTCCCCTCCTCGCCAAACGTCCTTCAGCGATGGCGACGGGCGGCTATGTCTTGATCTATATCCCTCCTACGTGCACAAACAATATGAGGGACTCTATAGAGATTCCCCTTGGTCTAATCCCACGACGGAGAGTATCCCCGGCGTCAAGTTCGGATTGGGGGGAGTAGAGCGAAATGGATCTCCTTGGAGGGGTATTCCGAAGGTGTAACCAGGGCAAGGCAACGGCGGGTGCAAAAAAAAGTGAGTTCCCGATACTGAAACCAGAGGAGCGACCAGTTGGTTCACCAAACCCCAACCCAGCGTCACACGATATCCCTCCTGGTCCGACGAAGGGATCCAGTGCCCTTATCCCGACTCCTCCCGGAATAGCGTTATCGGAGCCGAGCCAGGAATGGCCGAAGTGATGAGTGGACACCCACCACTCTCGGTTAGAGAGGCCCTCTTCAAGACATTCAGGAAAGATGCTCACAGGGGCTAGAGACACTCATAGGGACTTCTACCGCGCACGCGCTGGTAAAAACCACCCACCTCGACCGGATCTACCGAACGGATCAGGCCCGGTCACGTAAACCACCAGCTTCACCAACCAAATGGTCTTGGACAGAGACCTGCTGCTTACTGCCCACGGAAACATCCGATCCCCGATTCGCTCACTACTTATGCGTTTTCAGCATAATATCTTGCTTGCCTTTGCTTGCCGGATGGGGGGGATTCATTCGCCCGTCGGCATCGGCAGCAAGCAAAGAGGTTGCGTGCATCAATCAACAAACAAGAGAAAGGCAAAAGGATTTCTTTACAGGCGGATCGGCAGGATAGGCACGCAGGCAGATAGGATTAATAACAGGAGAAATGACAATAATACTGATCACCTATCGGGCATAGATAGGGCAGTTTATCATCATTTTTTTGTCTTTTTCGGTTTGTTATGGAGCGAAGCGGAGCGAAGCCGCTTGCCCGATGCGGACAAGCTTCCAAATCCCTCACCATCGGAATAGTGAGTCCCTCTTCAATTTACTTATTGGGTGCCCCTCTCAAATAAGTAACTAGCTTTTGGTCGAGCAACTAAAGTTCCTCTCCTTATCAGTCGCGTTGCCGGTTCAATTTACTTATTAGGTGGCCCCTCTCGTAACCAAAGAGCGACTAAAGTTCCTCTCCTTATCAGTCGCGTTGCCGGTTCAATTTACTTATTAGGTGGCCCCTCTCGTAACCAAAGAGCGACTAAAGTTCCTCTCCTCTCCTCTCCCTTATGGTCGAGCACCTAAAGGTCCTCTCCTCTCCTCTCCCTTATGGTCGAGCACCTAAAGGTGATGGCGGCCAGTCGAGCCTGCTTCCGCATCCTTATCAGTCGAGCCCTGTCGGACCTCTCCCGGATGGTCGAGCACCTAAAGGTCCTCTTCAATTGACTTATTTGGTGGGGGGGCTTATGGTCGAGCACCTAAAGGTGATGGCGGCCAGTCGAGCCTGCTTCCGCATTCAATTGACTTATTTGGTGGGGGGGCTATGGTCGAGCGCCTCCGGACCTTATCAGTCGAGCCCCCTAAAGGGTGATGGCGGCGATGGCGGCCCTTATGGTCGAGCGAGAAATCCCTCACCATATGAATAGTGAGTGACTCCGTCCCTTATGGTCGAGCCTGCTTCCGCATCCTTAACAGTCGAGCCTGCTTGCGCATCCTTATTAGTCGAGCGTGCTACGCACCCTGACGGACCTCGTAGCTCTCTTTGTTTGCCAGCTTCTCCTCCCCCGGTCTAGTCTCGTGATCTTGAGGATCAGGTACTTTTAGTCTTTTCTCAGTGCCTATAAGGAAGTAAGGGTCATACTTCCAAGGAGAATCCAAAGGTCCCGGAGGGGCTTGCGCTTCCTAGTGCAAGGAAGATCTAGACTTTTGAGTAGTTCCAGGGCTTCTTTAATGCCCCTCTTCTCATTAATAGCATAGCCCCCCATGACCACAAGGAAAGTCATCCTGCCCTTCTTCTTAGATTTGGTGAAATGCAAATTATCTATCTCTACCATCAGCCTGACATACTCCAACATGAATACCCTTGGGGTGAGTAGCCTGGGTAATCTGTAAGGAGCCTATTGGGTTCCATATAGCCTTATCACAGTGAAATCAGGCCCTAGGAACCAATCTCCTCTCTTGAGGGCCTCTCCTAACTGTAGATAGGGCTTAATTTCTGCTGGCAGGGGGGACTGGTTGTCAATTATGGTGTAAGCTTGGTGCATTAATTCCTTTGAGGGGAAGAAAGAAAGTCAATTCGATCCAGCAAAAAGCATAATGACATATATAATAGCAGCATTTTCTGCTAAAGCGTAATTACTAATTGAAATGCATAATGACATATGCCCAGCATTGTCGAAAAAAAGAATCAGAAATGCATAATGACATATATAATTCATTTTACTTAAGCTAATTACTTATTTGAGAGGGTCAAATAAGTCAAAAAAAGGGCGATGGCGGCCTCTTAGTCGAGCGTTCGTTACCTCACCCTGCCGGGGGCATGATGGCGGCCCGCTGGTCGAGCGTGCTCCGCATCCTCTCCCGCTGGTCGAGCGTGCTCCGCATCCTCTCCCGCTGGTCGAGCGTGCTCCGCATCCTCTCCCGCTGGTCGAGCGTGCTCCGCATCCTCTCCCGCTGGTCGAGCGTGCTCCGCATCCTCTCCCGCTGGTCGAGCGTGCTCCGCATCCTCTCCTTTATAGTCGAGCCTGCTTGCGCATCGATTGATTTCGGTAACTAGAGAGATAATAAAGAGAAGACATAACTCCATAACACTTACTTTAGCCCATCAAGAAAAGGAGGCGGGGAATACTTACATAAGGCATGGCTCCCAGTAAGGCCTTGAAAGTCACGTTCGGGGTGAATACTGTAAGGCCTTTCAAGGTCCTATTTGAAGGTGAATCCTTCCTTCGTTCGAGAATAAGGCCTTGAAAGGGCCTCCTAAGCCCTTATTTCATGAAAGATTGACCTTGAAAGGTAGGTCTAAGGTCTGATTTTGAAAGGCCTATCTAGTAGGGTTGGCGAAAGGTAGGTCTTATCACCTGAATGAAAGGTCAATCCTTCTCAGATAAGGTCCTCTCCCTTATGGTCGAGCCTGCTTGCGCATCCTGAAAGGCGAAAGGTAAGGAGGATAACCAACCCTTCTGCTCAGGTAAGTGAATCACCTGAGCTCTGCGAAGGTAAGGTTATCCCTTGAGCAGAGCTCAGGCTTTGAAGGGAATAAATATAAGTAGCCGCCGGCAAGAACAAGTCTTTCGATTCAGCCAGCCCAGCAAGGTGAACCCTATCGGTTATACCCCCCCCTATAGTCGAGGGGAAGGTAGGTCTCGGTATAACCTTGCGGACTCTTCAAGTCATTATTGAGAAACGAAAAGGAAGCCTTTACGGATAACCAATTAATTTTCGAATATCCGAGAGATACTTCACCCAATAGATGGGTACATAAAATGGAAAGATCGGAACACGAAAATAGATCATATACCGATACGGACTACCCATTTCAATTGTTATGGTTCCCAAAATATAATACCTATACGCGTTTCCAAGTTTTGATCGATATCCGCGGAGTTGATTATCCCTCTCGAAAACGAAGATTTGAAGCGGTTTATAATTCACCAAGTACTCGGTATAACCCACGCATTCGTGTACAAACCAGTGTAGACGAAATAACACGAATATCTCCGGTAGTCAGTCCATTTCCATCAGCCGGCCGGTGGGAGCGAGAAGTATGGGATATGTCCGGTGTTTATTCCATCACTCATCCGGATCTACGCCGTATATTAACAGATTATGGTTCCGAGGGTCATCCATTACGAAAAGACTCCCCCCTGAGTGGATATGTGGAAGTACGCTACGATGATCCGGAGAAACGTGTGGTTTCTGAACCAATTGAGATGACCCAAGAATTCCGCTATTTTGATTTTGCTAGTCCTTGGGAACAAATGGCGCGTAGCGACGGATCGGATAATGAATAATCTAGGGCGGGCGAATAGATAGGAAATGCTTGAAATACCAAGCGTCGAATGCGGAAGTTTCGATCAAGATATTCGAGGGAGGGTGGGTGGAGAGACGAAAGCTTGGCTGCTTTACCCCACTCATTTCAATAAGGGAAGGGGTTCGGTTCGAATCCGGACGTATCTGTTATGTATAAAGGTTCCTAGGGGCATATGTCATTATGCTTTTCTGCCATTTCGATTTCTTCCCCTCAATTCAAAATGAGAGGGTTTATCAGGACCTTGAATAAGGGGGGCCTGACTCTTCAAGTAGCTTCGCCTATAACGTTACAGGGCCTTGCGCTGACCAAAGCAGAAAATGCTGCTATTATAACAGTAATTACGCTTTCTTTTCTTTCTTTGGGGGGGGTTGATATATTGCTCAAGGCTGCCTCTAGTTACTTCAATTATACGAGTCGATATAAGGAAGCAACACTTCGTCAAGTGATCTATATATCTAGGGAAAGAAACAGCTAGTTAACCCTCCACAAGGATAGAGTAGTACTCAACCAAGTCATCCTCCTACTATCGCCCTCCTACTATCGCCCTACTACTCACGCTCTACTACTCACGCCCTACAACCATACCTCCAGTTCAAGCCCAGTGGACCCCCATCAGTAAGGGAGGGTACATTCTATCCACCGCACAGGAACGATTGACTCGGCCCAGGGGCCAACGACTAGAGTCTAGTCCTATCCTTACAACCCCCTATCCTTCCCACTTTATATCCCTCGCCCAGGAACGATTGCCTCAGCCCCAGTGGGGGAGCTGGACAACCACCGCTTATTCCCAACTATAGAAAGTTCCCTGATTCCGAAGAAACAGGATATCGGATCTTTTATAGAGCGGGATTCTACCATCATTTTGATTTCGGGGTGATTCTATCTTCAGCTACTATAGTACCTCCGCCAAGCCGGAGAAGGAAGCCTACTGCACTAACCACAGCAATAGATGGGTACTCGGCTGCTAGCCTTACGTTACCACAGGGATACCAGAGTCAAGCCCTTACTCCTACCACTCGAGACCGGGCCCACCATATCTACTGCTCGAGACTCTTCCAAGGACCCTGAACCCAAGGAGCGGATCGGCACTCACTTGCCCTCCCACCAGGGCAGGCTACTAACCCATCCTCGTCTCAATACCCCTTTATGAACAGACAATTCCATCGGTGGTCTGATGGGGTGCTACCACCTACAACCTCACAGATGAAAAACTAGCTCTCTTAATGTATATGCCCATTATTTACACCTACATGCATTAATCTACTTTATGCATGACTCCAAGGTCTTTCTTAACCAACAACAAATGGTGCTCACTCATAAGGTCCGGAGGTCTTGCTCTTCCGAGGGCAAGGAGAAACGCCAAATGGAGGGAAAGGTTTCGTATGGTCTCGTCTGGTCCGTCGTTCCAACAATAACGAACATGGATGGATTTGCTATTCCAAGTGGTGTACTTAGTATCTTAAGACTTAGTATCTTAAGAAGAATCTCCATTTTAGATCCCTGATGAGGAGGAATGTGATTCAATTCATCGGATCCATCAAAAATAGGTTTGACTATGGCAAAATGTCAAATGAGAAAGTATGGGGGCTTTGATTAGTCCTCATTGGATGGGAAGGGGAAACGACGATATGGCTCACTCAGATATGGCCCACTTATATATAGCCTAACTAACCTCACCTGATGATAGTGTGCTCTTCTCTACCCTATGTGCAGTAGTGGAACTTCATCAGAGCGTAGTATGCTCCATTCTCCTCAATAGAATAGAATAGAGTGCAGCAGTTGGTAGTATCGTTTCCTCTATAGAAATCTAATGGAGTGGGGGTGCTAAGGACCCCCTCCTATTAACAGGACTCATGCTGGATGTGTAGTAACACCTCTATTGGTGGACCTACCTCATAGATGTGCTCCTAATCAATAAGGTTTTGACATTTTAAAACCACAAAATGAGCGAAGGTTTTTCAATATCGTACCCACCCGAACCAACACATATGGAACCGGGTTGTCTATTATGGCAAGGACGTAGATATGGCGCGATCACATATGTATCATCTTGAGAACGTCTATATGCAATTATATGCAATAATAATATATAATTGAATTATGAACTTGCTAATGCTAATTAGAACTAGTGCCCACTATGATGATAACGACTATTGTGGATGAGAACACTGGTGCTACTATTGTGGGATGACCGGGCTAGCAATGCTTGACCTATATTTTCACATAAACTGACGACGACCTATCGGCGGACTTATTGGCTGATGTCAACCACTAGTAGTGGAAATGGACCTTCCCGATCGATAAGCCAACATTCACTTTGGTAGCTGACATCGATTCGCCGTGTCTCGCTATTAAGGTCCGGAGGGTCTTGCGCTTCCGAGTGCAAGGTCCGGCAGGGGCTCGACTGATAAGGATGCGAAAGCAGGCTCGACTGTTAAGGACCTTTAGGTGCTCGACCAAAAGGGAGAGGAGAGGACCCTTTAGGGGGCTCGACTGATAAGGTCCGGAGGCGCTCGACCATAGCCCCCCCACCAAATAAGTCAATTGAATGCGAAAGCAGGCTCGACTGGCCGCCATCACCTTTAGGTGCTCGACCATAAGGTCCGGAGGCGCTCGACCATAGCCCCCCCACCAAATAAGTCAATTGAATGCGGAAGCAGGCTCGACTGGCCGCCATCACCTTTAGGTGCTCGACTGATAAGGCCGCCATCGAGAGGACCCTTTAGGGGGCTCGACTGATAAGGAGAGGAGAGGAGAGGATGCCCCCGGCAGGGCTCGACCAACGGGAGAGGACCTTTAGGTGCTCGACCAAAAGCTAGTTACTTAGCCAATTACTTATTTTACCCTCTAAAAGAAGTAATGAGCTGTAATTAGCTTAAGTAAATTGAAGAGGACCTTTAGGTGCTCGACCATCCGGGAGAGGAGAGGGAGAGGATAATCTTGAAAACCTCCGCCAAGCTAAAATGGCCAAATTAGTAGGGAGAATAAACCTCCGCCAAGCTAAAATCAAATTAGTAGAATGCGTAAGCATGCTCGACTGTTAAGGCCGCCATCGATTTATCGCTCGACCATAAGGTCCGGCAGGGGCTCGACTGATAAGGCCGCCATCGAGAGGATGCGAAAGCAGGCTCGACTGTTAAGGACCTTGCTTTCCTAACGTCAAGCAAGCACTACGTTCCTCTCCCGGTGGTCGAGCCCCCTGTCGGGTCCTTGCACTAGGAAGCGCAAGCCCCTCCGGGACCTTCTTTTTTTCCACCTTCTTAACAGAGAAAGAATATATGGGCTAATGAAGCTAATGTGGTTCCTAGGGAAGTCATTATACTTGACTTTCTATTGAAGGATATACTTTCACAGCCTATAGAAGTCAGCAGCTTTATGTCTCTTCATATTAAGGTCTCTTTAGAAAGGTAGTTCGAAATTATATGTAGAATTTCATGATTCAATCACTCCAATTGGTAACTAGAGAGAGACTCAAGAACTAGAATTATATATGTCATTATGCATTTTCATCTCCCCCTGGTCCTTTAAGAGCCTGCTTGCGCATCATGATTGGATTCGAGAGCGTAATTACATATATAATAACATTGTTGAAGAAGAAACCTACATTGCTATCCCTTCTATTTTGATCCATCTAACTAGATATTCGTCTTATCTTATTACTACTTATATTCCCTTTCCACACTATCCCCACATCTTCTATCTTATTCCTCTCCTTATCTTATTCATTGAGGGGGGGAGGATATCACCTTGAAGGAATTGATTCTTCTTATTCCTGGAAGGGATATCACCTGGAAGTTATTATTGATGTGGGTAAAAGCCTTTCACCTTGATCTATGTCTTTTCCTTGAGATAGCTACACCTTGATCTTGCTCCGCTTGTTCGTGTGCCATAGATCGGGTTAGACCCTGTTGATTGGACACTATTGATCGGTGGTACGAGACGATAGAAGCAGTCCCGGTTATTCATTCATTCATTCCCAGAGCTATTGATGGTGGGTTAGACCGCTTCATGGTTCACACAGCTTGGTTCGTTCGATTGCTTGGGGGTTCTGGTTCACACAGCATGGTTCGTTCGATTGCTTGGTTCGGTCAGTTCATTGAATCAGTAAAGAGGTAAGGTTTGGGTGACTTTGACGGGACTATTTGCTTTGGTAACATCAACCAAACTATTGATTGGTAACATCACCGGACTATATTATATACGTCACCGTCCGATCAACGAAGTAATAGCGCAAGGGCATATCACCCTGGCTATCGAACCGTAAAGGACGTTGGGGACTCTGCCTATGGTGTCTTTGCCTCTCCTGCAACCTTTGCTGCTTTTCTCTTTGGTGCTACTGGTCCGGATGCTGGGTAAACTTCACTTGGTGCTTGCTCATAAACTTCACTTGTCAGATGCTAGCGGTGATGTAACAATTTCAGCTTGTAGCTAGAGTATAGAGGTTCAATGGAGATGGAACTTTTTCAAGAATTTCTTTGTTAATTCTTTATTTGTACATAGGCCCCTGCCTTCGCTCATGCTGGTGGTTCTAGGTCAAGGGGTTCTTCGACTGGAATTGGAACTGCTTCTTTGACTGGATCAATGGAAACCGCCTTGACTCCTGGCTTTGGGTCAATGGGATCAACAACGGGCACTACTTATGCTCGAACTGCTGCATTCACCTCTGCCTCCACTTCTGGCTTTGATGGCTTAGCCCCCGCTACAAGTGCTGGGTGAGCAACTGGATCATTCACTGGTGCTGGATCCATATCTGTACGAGATGCTGGTGAAACTACTCGCTTTGCCTGAGTCGACATGGCCCCCTCGATCGTAGGAAGGGGAAGGTAAACTGGCATGGTCCCATTTATGCCCATATAGGTTATAGGTAATCCCAATAGGAATAGGTATGTCTCCGCGCTTGGATTTTCGACTGATACTGGAGGGGATGCTTTTGGATCCGGGCGAGATGCTGGCTATCATACGAGTTTTGTATCTCTTGCCTCTGCCAGGTCAACTGCCTTTCCTACTGCTGTCGTCCTTACTTATGCCTCTAGTGATGGGTGTTTGACTTGACTCTCCAATGGATTAATAAAAAACAGGCATGGGGTCAACTGAGTTAACTGGGTATGGATCTGCTTTTGTTTCATTGGTTGATGCCCGTGGCGTGACTTATTTCATATGGTTCATTGAGCCTGAGCCCTGCAACTGAATCTACACTTGGCACTGGAACCCATGCCTTTGCTTCTCGATCAGAAAAAACTGCTAAATCTACACCCGTAACCGGATCTACAGCATCTGTCTTTGCCGGTGATGCTTACCTTGTTACTGTAGGTGCCGTAGCTTTTGCTGTTGGTATTTATGTTCCCTCCACCACTTTAGCCTCTGCCTATGACTCTGCCTTTGCTGGTCAATCTGATTCCGATGGGTGTACATCTATGGATCCTGCCTGTGCATTGGATCACCGGATAAGGCTAGCGGGTGGTAGGTAAGGCTGGTGGCTTTCTGGCTGCGGTAGTAGTAGTGGCGGGTGGCTGGATATACTTTCGCTGGTACTGCATCGTGATCAAGAACTGGTTCCTCTCGACCCGGAGCGAGCCGCTAGGAGCAACGTTACAATAACCCATAGATGTGTACGTGAAAGAACCAACCTCCTAGCTTCTTGATGCATCGTAATATAAGAGAAATGTACATACCACCTTAGCTGCTAGGAAAATGCGCAAGGTACCAAGTTGGCTGCGTAAGATATCATTAATTGGATACTGGATTGCGCGAATAATGCATCATCTAGAATCTGTTCATAGTAAAGTGCCTGCTTTCGGGTGGTAGGAGCAAAAGCGATTTGATCGGTGGATGCGGGTCGAGTCAATGCTGCTATCTGGTTCAGCCTTAAGGATAGAGAGGTGGGTCGAGTGTCTCGCTGGATCTCGAAGCAGTCGTCGGAGGCCAGAGTCCCTCTTCCACTCAGAAGGGGGCAATTGAGTGTTCGGTGGAGAATCCTGTTGTCGATGTGGGCGGAGTGCTCTGGATGAGGTTCGATCTCTTCATGTATATCGGTTCACCATAGATAGATTCATTGCAAAGTGAGAGGAATGAATTGGTCTGTCGGAACTATATGAACACTCACCCGATTCTATATATAAAGCGGTCTGAACAATGCTTTCGGTTAGCCTGAACACCCATATCCTAGGGATCGAATTGAAGGCATAGGACTAGCGATGTTGTTTTTATAAGCCAACCAATTCTCTATCGCCCGGCATTGCCTTGCTTGCGGTTCATTCAGTCGTTCGGTACTGCACTTTCATTTCGATGGTTGCTCTCGGCAGCGCAGAAAGAGGTTGGAATCGAGTTGTTATTACGTAGATAATTCAAAGCTCGATCGAAGTTACGTATTAACGGAAATGAAAGCGGAGAAAAGGTCTTGGTTTCGAAGTCCAGCTGGTTCAACAAGTTCGTTGGCGATCCAACGGCCCCTGAACACCCATATCGGCCTGTTCCGCGAGATCAGCAAACTTCATGAATCGGGGTCTCTTCTCAAATACTGGTTCGTCGTGTTCCAGTGCAAGGATTGATGCCTGAAGTTGCTTCCGCATCGAAGTATATCCAATATTCAAGGTATGGAGGGCTCTTTCGAGAAGGGAGGGAACCGCATAAAGAGCCGTCGATTTGGGACTTTCAAGAAAGAACGACCAATCTTCACCTAGAGACTTCTTGCCCGTGTCCATCAATTCTACTTGTAGTATTCGAGCGAGGTCTGGCTGTTGGCCATCTTACGAGAGAAGGCTGCGAATGGGGGAAATGTCCCTTCAATAGTTGGAGAAGAAATAGGTCGCGTAATAATAATAATAGTAATAACGAGAACCAATTCCCTTTGTGAAATGGCTCCATAGTAGACCCTATTATGATGGTTGCGAAATGCCCCAGCGAGGCAGAATGAAAAGGAAAGGCTAGTGTTCCGCCTCTCCGGAACAAATGGAACGTAAGAAGGCCCGCCCTACCGAAAGAACTCTCTTTTATGTTGATGAACTATCTCCCAGCTCTCTCCAAGAATATGCTGGAGCTCCCGAAGCCCTCTAAGTCTAGTTTGGTCGGATCACATGCAGATGCTCAGGTCGGGATTGAGAAAGGCGCAGGGAAATGTATAGAGGCGTCGTGAAAAACACATTTTGAAATGCAGAAGTGGATTCGGGAGAAGGAGCTGAACCTCCCCTCGGAGCATGTTCAAAGACTGATTCATAGATCCTGTATAATTGTTAGCACGGGTGAGGATGATGAGAAATTTGTCCACCCACATACCATTGCTATCCCTTCTCCTCCGCAAAAGACCAAAAGATAGAGAACCCCGGACCCATTCTAGAATAGTGATTATCGGGTGGCAGATAGATCTGTGGCAATAATGTGGGAATATATCAATTGTGTCCCTCATCCACGATGAGCGAACTGGGCAAGACTAGCTTTTACCCCAATCTCAATCCAACTTCATACCTTATTTTCATTGATAACCGGCCAGATAGATAGCACGGCAAGCAATCAATTAAGTACATCCATATTGATAGCGCGCCTCCATAACTCATCAAGCCATACCACTAAAACAACCCCTTCACCCATCATAGACAATTACCACTTACCCCTGACCCATAAAAAAATATTGTATTGAATCAAACTGAATCGATCTTATCTTACCTTACTTACTTGACTTACTCATATTTCTTCCCCTCAATTCGCCCTGTGCCGGTGCTTCTGCTTCCTTTCCGTTACCCCTCCGCCGAGATAGGTTCTGATTGGTCGTTTGAAGGCCCGCTATCCTATGAAAGGAATTCCTCATGGGGCTATATCGATCTCTCGATATCCTCGTATCTTTCAGTAAATGCTCTCTCGACTCCATCTAACGTATAAGTTATTCGCTGGCCAACCAAAGCTAACTGGTATGCCTCTTCTACCCAATGCATGTTATTAAGACTAATTGAAAGCCATCAACATACCTCGATATCCTCTGGTCTTTTGGTTCCTCTTGCCCTGCCCTAATGGGAAATCTTGTAGAATTCTTCAATGCACTCTTGGACACTCTAGTCCTTCTGCTTCAAAGTATGCATTTGTCTAGGAGAATTCATCTACAAAAGAATTTCACTTACCCACCATCTTCATCAAAGTTCGAATCTTCTTAATTGACTTAGTATTAGCTTGCGTAAGGAGACTTTACTCTTCCCCCTTCCTTTCCCCTTACCGCTCTCCTTCCATCCTTCCTTACCGCTATAGAGCCTTTCCCCTTCCTTTACTTTAGTATTTTTCTTGGTAGTTAGCTTTTCTTTTCATTTTAGATCTCTTTTATTGCAAGTACTTTCCTTGCCCTAGGAAGGACAAGACCTCCGGACCTTTTTCAGCTTTTCATTTTGAAGTTGAACACATCACTTGTGCATACACTTTACACCCTAAATTCTTTGCTTGGTTCATGACCCCAGGCTCAGCCCTAAAATAGACCATATAACTTAACACACATAAGCCTCCCTTGAGGCCAAAAAGAATATTGTAGTGAAGTTAGGATTGTGGGGATAGGTATCCAAATAACTCGCCACAATCATCTTACATTTGAGACATAGTGGTTGACTTTTAGGAGACTTCAAATCCTTTCTAACGGATACGGTCAGAACTCATTTAGCAACAGGCGCGCTCTTCGGAGTGGATAATGCCAAGGTTGGGACCGGAAGTGTTATTGATACTCCTAGCTCTTTCACTACTGAAGATCCCCCGACCGTTTGATTTCAGCTTGAAGGCAAGGTAACCTGTTGCACGTATCTGTGAAGAGGTAGCTTAGCGGCCATTCTACTGGGTATCTTTACCCAGGTGGCTCTCACAGGAGGGAGGGCACCTGAGACATATTTCTATGGGCCTTTGGGACTTCATAACCCATTGTCTCCTAGTTATAACTATCTCATTCATACCTTCACTCATCTATGCAGGGGACCTAATCCCCCCTATTGTTAGTTGATTGGAAGGCCCTTTGCCATAGCTTAGGACTTGTTTGAGCGCTATTAGTTGATATCTTAGGCTAGAGTCTTTTGGTTTTGATAGGACGGAGCTTGGATTAGGCTACTTTTCTCTTTATTAAAACACACTTGAAACCACTTGTTGCACCACCTGAGCACGTAGTGTTGGTTGTGTGATCACTTTATTTGCTTAATTCATTGCTTTGATACTTTAGCCTTTGATAGACTTATTGCATCTTAGGAGTTATACTTGCATCTAGGAATCATAGCTCCCCCAAGGAGACTCTCTCGTAGACTCGGAGGCCTTCATCCTTTTCTTATTCCTGGACGTATTATATCCCCTGCTCGACGAGTTTGGGTTCCTCCGCCCAGCCCACCTTTGGGCACTTCATCCACGGATTCGGGAAGTGAATCTTCCTCGGATTTAGAGTCATCATCCCCTTCGAGGTCTTCAGGTTCAGCTGTTCCTGGAACTAGTTCCCTTTCAACTAGTTAATCTTCCTCTAACCCGAGTTCCATACCGGTCTCTACCATGGAAGGAACTAATGCTAACCAACCCGTTTTGCCTTACATGGCGGGGTTTCATCTCCCAGATTTGACCAAACTCATCAACGATCCCATCTGGCATGATACCACTTGGCCCAATATGCCCACTAAGCTACCCTCGGATATCCCTAAATTTGAGGGTCGTGCTGGATAAGATCCTTCCACTCATATCATATCTTTCCACCCTTGGTGTTCCTCTAATAGCATCACGGAAGACTCTGTTAGATTAAGGTTGTTTCAACGCACTCTCATGGGTGCGGCCGCCAAATGATCTATTTCTCAACCATCCCGTTCTCATACAACCTTTGAGTCCATAGCTAAGGTTTCCTTAATGCCCTACTATTCTTATTCGCCCCTACTAAAGTAAGGCAGATTTCATTACGGATCCCGTTACGGCTCAGTATATCCCGTTACGGCATGGCATTACTGATCGATCCATCCCGTTACGGCGCCATATATATGTCATTACGCTTTAAAGGAAAGATCTCTCTCTCTCTTGCCTGTTGTCCGGTTGTTTCGTGATCTCTCTCTCTTGCCTTTGGTGTAAGACTACGATCTATACTTAGCAAAAAAAAGCACATCTCCGACCAAGTACTTTCCCTTGGTAGCTCCGATCACTTTGATAACTATCTAGAATTCTAGGACAGGGCGCTACACTACCTTTACGAGTCTCTATCCCTACCTTCTATCCCTACCTCCGGAAGGCAAGCTGTTACCCCCGCTTTCCTCCTAAAGTGGGATTTCACCCTAATAACTGACCCTTAACGAGGTATCCCGGTTGATTTGCTCTCCCACTCTGCGGGGTAGCCTCCTTCCTTTCCCTCCTATATGGAGAATAAGGGTCTGTCACTTTCACCACTGGGTCTACTGCTGCGCCTGGGTCTCGATCTTTAACGACTAACCTGCTGCTCCTGAGAGTTACCCACCTGAAGAACTAGACCTGTTGGCCCTAGACCACTTCATTTATGAATGCTTTTTAGGTACAGCTATAGACCCGGGATCGGATTCAACTACCGAACCTTCCCTTTACTTCAGTCCACACAACCTACCCACCTGAAGAACTAGACCTGCCTTATACCTATACCACTTTCATGAATCGCTTAGGAGCCACTGCACTATTGCTCTCTTACTTAGCCTATTTACCTTTACTTAAGTGTTCTCTACTAAAAACCCCCCCACCTGTTATCTTTACCCACCTATAGAATAGAAGACCTCACCCTACTTACTGATGATGCCCCAACCTAGTGAGTGCTGAAGCCAGGAATACTTCTTAGAGTAGGCACTATTCTATTTTCCCCCTACCTTCCCTTGGTTGGAGAGAGAGAGTTAAGCTTCGATGGCGAAATAGAACGTTAGGCTATTGTTGGCACCCACCATATGACCTATACCACTTTATGAATGAATCTTAGTTTATACTACAATATACCTTATCAGGACGGCATGAAACAACCTTACCCTTACCTTGATTAGAACCTATTGCTTCAGGCAGGAAGACGAGGGAGGGGGGAGGCAGATATTCACCTTTTACTTACGTGCATGCTCTATTAACCTTTTTTGTTTACCAGACAAACTTATGATCCACGCCAACGTTAATGAATGGAGGGCTACCTGCGCTTTGAAGGACCCGGAGGGCGCTTTCCTGTAATCAGGGAAGGAAGTTTCACCGTTCCCAGGATAAGACAGACACATTGAAGGTCCCGGAGGGGCTTGCGCTTCTGAGGGCAAGGAAGTTTCACCGCTCCCAGGATAACACTTTGAAGGGAATGGGAACACGCGAAGGGGAATGTGATACCGCTTTGGAGGATTGTCCACCGCTCGAAGACCAATACTGACCTTTTAAGGGAAAGGAGAGGAAGCGAAAGCTGGCTCGACCACCGGGAGAGGTCCACGCATTCAAATAATGAATTTGAAGGGATCTTCAAACGCTCCCAGGATAAGACTTAGAAGGAGATGTTGAGGTGCACGCATTAACATTACTTACTTTATTATAACACAGAGATAGAACCACCCGCCGAAGAACCCAACACTAAGTGCCCGAAGCCGAACTACCGAGGAGCTACCTAAACCGCCTAAACTTCTCCATCGTAGCTAGAGTTTGTTTCTTCCCTCCATACAGACAGAAAGACCTCAATGGCTTGCTCAATCCAATCTTGATCATCCTGGCTGGCTGGGCTGGCTTGCTTGCGTATGGCCGGGTGGGGGAGAACATGGCTTGCTCTATTGCAGGCTTTATTAGCGATTCATCTCTTTTTACGATATTCACTTTGACAATATCGAGGAACCATGTATCATTGAGTGGGATCAACAGGCCGTACAGCGAAGTTTTAGTTACTTCTTTTTTCATTGCATAATTGCTTGCTTATCTTACTAGATTAGTGGGACGACTAGCTAGGATGGACGGTTAATTGCTAGCGAGCTGGGGCGGAGGTAGCCACTGGATGGATGGTTATGCTTGCTGGTGCGCCAAGGAGAGCGCTTATTAGCCATTTATTTATTGGGACAAAACGCCCTAAGAGAGTTTGCAAGGCTTGACACCTTACTGAAGAACAACTCCACATACGACTGGATGGGATCTATGAAAACATGGCAAGGAGGAGTATGAGCATCCATAAGAGATGGATACCTATCTCCTTCAGATGATGGGCTCCCTGGAGTAATGGTAAATGCTTCTTCCTCTTATTTCATGCTATACAATGATGGAAACTACAGCTTGACCTGGGGTTATTCGAGTATGGGAAGTATTGCTTCTTGGATGCTGATACATGTAGAATGTGAATGCTGCTGCTCTGGGGCCATATCAATCTCCTCAAGTGCTTCATGCTTGGAAAGTATGTCTTCTACATTTAGACTACCGCTGTTAGAAAGGTCCAAATGCTCAAATAGAAAACTCCCTTCTCCTTCATATCCATCCAACTTACCACCAATATGAATAGGAGGATAACCAAGTTTTGAAGTTGCCAACAATGGATTCTCCTCTTGAATGAGAGATGAATTAGGAAATGAGACTTATTCTCCTTCTTGAGCAAAGCACTGATCCTCCTCCTCCTCACATTTCAAGTGAAAGACATGGTTATATGAGCACTGGAAATGGCTTTCATTAGAAGTCTTCATATGAGATTTATGACTTTATTGGTCTCTCCCTTCTTGGTCCCAATCATTCATCCCAATATGTTGAGAATGAGAAACTTATTGGTGTCGATCTCGTTCACTCAAACCAAGGGAAGGGTGAGGAAAGTCATGTGACATCATAGGCTTTCCATTATATGAAAGGGCTAATTAGCAGTAGTTCATAGTGAGACCCGTACACCCGTACTAATTGTCCTGTGCTTGGTCTTATCTCTATACCAGCTTAAACGTAATGTAAGTAAAAGCTTTGGGTTCTAAGCTTACTGATAGCTTCTTAGTTACTGATTTTCTATGCTGCTAACATATGGATTTGATAGGCTGATTACTTACTGATTATCTGGATCGAAAAATGAAGCGCCACTTTCCTGAACCTAGAGAAGGGAAGGGAAAACGAAGCATCATTTTGGGTCATTTTGCACGGGCACAACCCATGATTACAGCTTTGATACCACCATAGAACAAGGGATCGGACCACCATGGAACAAGCCATTTCAGTAGGAAGGAGCAGGGCAGGGTAAACGGTACCACGGTGTCATTTCTGTTACCACGGAAAAAGGATGTAGCTCCTACGAATTCTGACGCTATTTTACTAAGTAAGAGCGGGGGAAGGGAGAAATTGAACTCAGGGAGGCCGGACCAAATCTCATGGATGGAGACGAGGCCTAAAAATGATATCCTTGTAGAGGCGATGTGTATCATCTTTTTATCCTGCGTGCTGTAAGGGCGCAATAATTCGATCATTTTGAACCCCTTTGAAGATCCTGCCCTGGAAGATCCTGCCCTGATAGAGGCCGGTATGACGGAGAAGGGAAATCGAATGGGGACCGGACGAGAATTGACACGGGTTCACTACGGGCTCCCGTACCTTTTATAGTAGGGCCTTGCATCAATGAATATTTGACTATCCACCGGGAGAATCTATTTAGTGGTAGTTAAGTAAGAGGTTTTCAATTCTCGATGCCAAATTAGAAACCCGCGTATCCAATTGGAGACCTTGCCATCTGTCCGAGATTCAAGTCCGGCCCCCATCTCATCAATCCTTCTTCCCGAACCGATTCAACCAATTCGATTCATAAGCAATAACCTCTCATACCATAAGCTACCCAACCCCTTCAACGACAACCCTTCCCTTCATGGCAATCAAATTTGGTTTTCTCCTCGGGCTAGATAGAAGGACCCGGAGGGCGCTTTCCTGTAATCAGGGAAGGGCTTTCCTATTCTTTTATGTGCACCTTGTCAATCAATGCCCCTCTATGGCCAGCTTCTGAAAACCTATTGCCGCGGTATCGTGAACTTTGAGACGTTAAGTGGAAGAGCGACCTAGGCCTTGAACCCTTGCTTCCCCTAGAGTCGTTAGTGTGATCTACGCCTGCTTCAATAGCTTCCTATACGAGCATCAGTGGCGATCATATGGGGATTCGATCCAGCTGCAGGTGACCCGTAGGCTACCTTGTTTTCGGGCGGGCTTGGCCATGTCTCCCGATCAATCTCAGTACATATGGCATATAAGACGGTTTAAAATATCGAGATCGATAGGGAGCCGCCTAAACAGGATATAGATAGAGTTCTACCTCAATTGATCGATTGAGAGTGACCGACCCACTACCCCAAAAAGGAAGGGAAGAAGGCCCTGAAAGGTCCTGAACTAGCTCTGCTCTTTGAGGGGAAGAAAGAAATATAGGGTTATCCCAACCCAGAAGACCTTGACTGTATCAAATTTGATCAAATAGGCTATAACAATGTGTAAGGGCCTATTTGCTATAGCAATATGACTTATGTCACGTGTAAGGGCCCATGACTTATTCCTTTTCACCCGGCCCATTGGGTTATAGCTTTAGGTGCCGTTGTTGGCTCTGCTCTTACAACCCAAGCAAGCTTATTTCCCTTGTCCTTGCCTCTGCTTATGGGTCTTTCTCTTTAGCTTATATCGAGCCGAAGCCTTCCCTTCTAATGTTCAAGAACCTTCTTTCTGTGGATGGGGGGGGTGGCAAGGGGAAAACCTTTCTTTCTTTCCTTGCACTAGGAAGCGCAAGCCCCTCCGGGACCTTGCTTTCATTCATTAGTTTGCCTTTTATTACCCTGCCCTGCTCCTTCCTACTGAAATGGCTTGTTCCATGGTGGTCCG
>Ga0115854_10056_pt1 | contig 21822 bp, 18 predicted proteins | sample InSIn2SAF170_FD_83868 | JGI IMG/M metagenome (GOLD analysis project Ga0115854, IMG submission 83868)
TGATTCGAGTTCCTTGGTTACCATTTTCATCGGTGGCATTTTCTTCAATGGTTACTTTTGGTGATAGACCAACTTTCCCGTCTTCTCCATCAACACCATCAATTCCGTGATGAAAATGGTGAGATCCGCAACGGACATCCAACAGAAACATTCGTCAAAGACGGTGAAGATGGTAAATCTATCACAGTTGAAAGAACAGAGACTGATGGAGATGGCAATACAGTCGTTTACTTCTCTGATGGATCTAAAGTTACGATTGCCAAAGGAGACAAAGGTGATCGTGGTGAAAAAGGAGAACCAGGAAAAGACGGTAAGACGCCAACAGTTGAGACTTCAAATGTCTTTGATTCAGAAGGAAATGCAATAGGCACTCGAATCATCGTTCGTGATGGTGAAGGTAATAAAGTCGGTGACCAATTCATTCCGAATGGTAAGAATGGAAAAGATGGTCAATCCATCACTGCTTCAGTTGAGCGTGGTGAACAGAATGGTCGTCCAGGAACATATCTCATTATCCGAAATGAGGATGGGACAGAAATTGATCGAGAGTTCATCTTCGATGGTGAGAAAGGTAAAGACGGCAAGGATGGAAACTCTGTGACTGCCTCAGTAGAACGCGGTGAACAGAATGGTCGTCCAGGAACTTACGTCATTATCCGAAACGAAGATGGGACAGAAATCGACCGTGAATTTATCTTTGACGGAGAGAATGGTCAAACACCGACTATCGAATCAAGTAATGTATTAGATGCTGACGGTCAAATTGTTGGGACAAGAATTATTATTCGTGATGGTAATGGTCGTATTGTAGGAGATCAGATTATCCGTAATGGTAAAGACGGCAAAAATGGCCAAGATGGAAAAGATGGCGAGACGCCAACGATCGGTTCAAACGGTAACTGGTTCATCGCTGGAAAAGACACTGGTGTGAAAGCCAAAGGTGAAGATGGTCAATCTATTACTATCATAAAAGAAACAAGAGATGCTGATGGAAATACCATCGTTCACTTCTCAGATGGCTCAACAGTCACTATCTCTAAAGGAGACAAAGGTGATCAAGGTCAGAAAGGTGATAAGGGTGAACGTGGTCAAACACCGAACGTTAGCCAGACACCAATTAGAGATCAAAACGGTCGAATTGTCGGTTACACGTTAACCTTCACTGACCCAGTAACTGGGGAGAAAATTGGCAATAGTATCGATGTTTACAACGGAACTGACGGTAAGGATGGTAAATCAGTCACTGCTTCAGTTGAACGTGGTGAACAGAATGGTCGTCCAGGTTCATACATCATTATTCGAAATGAAGATGGTGTCGAGCTAGACCGTGAATTTGTCTTCGATGGTGAAGATGGCATAACACCTAAAGTATCCGTTCAAACAATTGAACGTAATGACGGTCGCAAGACGCATGTCGTGACAATTACAAATCCAAAGACTGGTGAAACTCAGACATTCACTGTCACTGATGGTGAAAAAGGTCAACCAGGCCAAGCTGGAAAAGATGGTCGTGACGGAAGAGACGGTCGAGATGGTAAGAATGGTTTCACTCCAACAATTGGCTCAAATGGTAACTGGTTCATTGCAGGCCAAGATACAGGTGTGAAAGCTAAAGGTGAAGATGGTCAATCCATTACCGTTACTAAAGAAGTGAAAGACGAACAAGGTAATACAGTTGTTCACTTCTCAGATGGCTCAACAATCACTATCTCTAAAGGAGACAAAGGTGAAACGGGTCCAGTTGGAAAAGATGGACGTGACGGTCGAGACGGAAGAGATGGTAAGGATGGAAAAGATTTAACTGGAAACAATGGTAACATTCATGTTGAGAATTCTAATAACCAATCTCAAGATCAAAACCAGACACAAAACCAAAACAGTAACCAAGTTGTTACAAATAATACGTACAACTTCGGTGATGTATCCTTAACAATCAACCAAACATTAAACTTGAATGGTGAGGTAGTCCTTACAAAAGTTATCGTAAAAGATAAAGATGGCTTAACGAATGAAACTCAAATTGACAAAAATACACAAATCAATCAATTAAATGTATTTGTTAATAATGGCCAAGTTCTTGTAGGAACGTTCAACTTAACCAACCAAAATAATGTGAAACAGTTGTTAGTGGGTAACTTGATTATCAATCTAGTGATTAACAATGATTCTGCTGATAATCCAACTGTTCCTGAGAAACCAGAAGAGCCTGAAACTACGCCAGAACGTCCTAGCGAAACACCAGATAATACTCCGGAACAACCAAACGAAACACCAAATGTTCCAAGTACTCCGGAAGAAACACCGGGTCAACCAGGTGAGACACCAGAAGCTCCTGGAACAAGTGAAACACCGGATAATACTCCGGAACAACCAAATGAAACACCGGAAGTTCCAAGTACACCGGAAGGAACACCGGGTCAACCAAGTGAGACACCAGAAACTCCTGGAACGAATGAAACACCAGGTAACACACCGGAACAGCCAAATGAAACACCAAATGTTCCAAGTACACCGGAAGGAACACCGGGTCAACCAGGTGAGACACCAGAAGCTCCTGGAACGAATGAAACACCGGATAACACTCCGGAACAACCAAATGAAACACCGGAAGTTCCAAGTACACCGGAAGAAACACCGGGTCAGCCAGGTGAGACACCAGAAGCTCCTGGAACAAACGAAACACCGGATAATACTCCGGAACAACCAAATGAAACACCAAATACACCAACTCAATTAAGTAACACACCTGCTCAGCCAGACCGCTCATCAATTACAGGTGAACGATTACCTGAGACAGCAACAGATTCATGGATGCTTGCCTTCGCATCATTAGTCAGTCTGTCAAGCGGTGCTTTACTAGCAGTGAAAAAGAAGAAAGATGACGAATAATAGGAACATAATCAGTTAATCTAAAATCGTCAAGCCATACAGAAAAGCACATCAGCATACATTAGTGGTGTGCTTTTCTTACATAGAAAATGCTATAATATGTGAAAAAAGAATAGGAGTGTACGGATGGGAATCTTAACTTATACAAAGTGGCGTACTCAAGTCAATAATAACCAAGAATCCATACAAGGTTATGTTAATTATCTACTGAACTATAAATACAAAGGGGAGACGGCTTATGAACGCTGGCAGTCCCTTCCTGGGAATGAAACAGGAGATGTGTCAGAATTTGTGACCTATATCCTGGAGCGTCAACAACATGTCGTGGTGCAACATCAACTGGAACCACATCAGCATGCGAAGATTATGGGGGTGAAACTCTATCAAGACGCCGTGCAGGTTATCTTGGATAATGAGAATAATATGCCTCTCTTAGGTGTTAGCTCTGGACAAGTTGTCGTTCATGCCCGTTCAGAGCAGGGAGATTTACTGCACTTGAGCTCTGGTGAAGCGCTGATGATATTAAATATAAAACTAGAAGCGGTCAATACCATTCAAAAGATTATAGTGAAAGATCATGGGATTTTTGCGCAGTACAAAGACGGTTCACAGCGTCGGATTGGTTTTGGCTATAAGTCGTTAGAAGTGTCGGATGCCTTCGATCAGTTCAGGGATGTCTATATTCAAGCGTCTAAGGTGATGATTGAACTGACGGATGGGACAACACTTCCGATTGGGACAATTACAGCTGAAGAACGCGAGATGATTGTTGACTATATTATTAATAATAAGCAGGAATTAATGGTTATTTATCAAGATGGCGAGATTAAGAATATGGGCACGTTGAAGTTGCCGCAAGGAGCTGGGCAGCAGTTATCAGAGTTGATGGAACACCTCTCTGAGTCTACGTCCTTCCAAGAGTTGGCAGCAATGTATATGTGGCCCTTCCGTCAAGCTGCGAGTCAGTTGCAGTATGAAGGGGTTGATGAGGGACGATTGATGGTTCGATCAACTGAAGGGGAGCATCATATCTACTACAAACAGGAAGCTATAGGTCATCTAGCACTTGATGAGCAGCACCAATTAGTGGTCTCGTTAGATAATAAGCAGTCAATCCGCTTAGGTCGGTTAGAGACGGTAGGTGATAGGGCAGTGAAGCAATTGCATGTGGTCTCCAATCAATTATTGATTGCTGTGATGGAAGATGGCACTGTGGTTGAATTGGGGAAGTCAGATAAGTAATTTTTTGATGAAATCGGTTTTTTGTTCAAGTTGATTTATTTATGAAGTTTAAGTGTGTTACAATAGAGTGTATGGGCAAATTGCCCTGCACTATATTATGTAGAAAGGAAGAATTGTTGATGAAAGATAAGTTTATGGACGTCTTGCAACGGTTAGGACGTACCTTTATGATGCCGATTGCGTTGCTACCGATTGCCGGGTTAATGCTGGGAATTGGTGCTTCACTGACGGGAGAGGCATTCGTTGAGTTGTATAGTTTGGAGGGGATTTTAGGTAAAGGAACGATCTTGAATAGTTTCTTATCTATTCTCTCAGATGCGGGAGAAGTTATCTTTGCGAACTTACCACTCTTCTTCGCGATTGCAGTCGGAATGGGCTTGGCAAAAGCGGCGAAAGAAGTAGCGGCGTTCTCTGGAGCAGTTGCTTACTTCGTGATGTATGCAACGATGACGAGTACGTTGGAACACTTCGGTAATGTGGAGGAATTGAAAGAAGTTCCGGGGTTAATCAGCACGGTTGTTGGCTTCGAGAACACAATGAATACAGGTGTGTTTGGTGCAGTTATTATCGGGTTAGTTGTTGTATGGTTGCATAATAAATATTATAAAATTGAAATGCCTGATGCACTATCATTCTTCGCGGGGACGCGTTTTGTACCGATTGTTTCTGCCTTAGCTGGGGTAGTACTTGGGATGGTTTTTGCCTTCGTATGGCCGTATATCGGAATGGGGATTGCTTGGTTAGGAACAGCAGTCGCTAGCTTAGGGTATGTGGGAACCTTCTTGTACGGATTGATTTACCGTGCGTTGATTCCAACAGGGTTACACCACGTCTTCTACTTACCGTTCTGGCAGACAGCACTGGGTGGAACAGCTGAAGTAGCTGGCCAAATGGTTGAAGGGGCACAAAATATTGTCTTCGCGCAATTAGCAGCGGGAGAACCTGTTTCTTATGAAGCAGCTCGATTCTTCTCTGGACAGTTCCCATTCATGATCTTTGGTTTCCCAGCAGCGGCTTTTGCGATGTATCAGACAGCCAAAGAAGAACGTAAAGCGGATGTAAAAGGGCTCTTATTCTCAAGTTCTCTAACTTCTATCTTTACTGGGATTACGGAACCGATTGAGTTCTCTATTCTGTTCGCATCACCACTCTTATACTTCGGTGTTCACGTTGTCTTAGCAGCGTTCTCACACGTGTTGATGCACATCTTACAAGTTGGTGTCGGATTAACCTTCTCTGGTGGATTTATTGATTTCTTCTTCTACGGAATCTTACCAGGTCAAGCGATGACGAACTGGATGCCTGTTGTGCTAGTTGGTCTTATCTACGGTGTCTTGTACTACACGATTTTCCGTATTTTGATTGTGAAGTTAGATCTGAAAACACCAGGTCGTGAAGATGCAACTCAAGAATCAAAATTGTACACAAAGGCAGACTACAAAGAGCAACAAGCTCAAAAAGAGAAAGCGGCGGAAGCTGGTTATACAGAACAATCTGTCGATGTTGTGGCTGGTTTAGGTGGTCCAGATAACTTAGTAGATGTCGGTAACTGTGCAACACGTTTGCGTGTAACAGTGAAAGACGGCGAACAAGTTGATCAAGGGTTATTAAAATCAACCGGTGCTTCTGGTGTTGTAGTGAAAGGGAAGAACGTTCAAGTCATCTACGGACCAAAAGTAGCCAATATTAAATCAAATGTAGATGAATATCTAACTGCAATCGGTAAAATGCCGAATGCTTAATAACGAAAGAGGGATCACCGAGTTAATCGGTGATCTTTTTTTGGTAGAAGAAGCAGGATTCATTCGCTAGAAAATGAAATCTTGCTGATGTTGTAATAAAAATACCTCCTACCGATACGATAGAAGGTAAGTGACAGGCTTGGTGACCGTCTATTTCAAGTTACATTATATTATAATTTTGTTGAATCAGCTAATCTCGGGCGTAGAGATGTAACTTTTCGGCTGTTTTTAGTGTCATGTTCTCAATATAGTTGTCTCCAGAACGATACCGGTCAATCATACTAATAGCTAAACCAGTTTGTTTGGCAATGTGATAACTGGTGAGATCGCTATTTAGTAGTTGTTTGATTAGGGTTGTGTTGATCTCCATTCGTCTGCTCCTTCAATTTGTGGTCTAGCTGCTTATTCTTAAAACTGATGATGCTGTAGATAATCAAGGTGATGATTAAAATAATAAATGCTGTGATTGCCAAGTTCATAATAGTGTGATATGATGGATGCAACATGAAGAGTGTGCTATACTATACACATAAGTAGGGACATACAAGGAGGGGATTGTTGTGGCAACGGAGACATTTATGAAAAATATGTCGTTTAACCGAAAGCATGCCAATGCTTTAATTGAGGCCTTAGAGAATGACAAGAAACCTAACCGGAAAGAAATACCGCATTTGAATCGTATGGAAGATAAGGATATTATTCGGGCGATGTTCAAGACAGAACGTGGTAAATAATGTCATTGCAATTAATATCACTAGGACAAATGTTGGATAGTGTAGGCAAAGAGAGAACGATTGATATTTTAAATACGTTTAAGAGTATTCCAGATCATCAGACCGGTAAGATGAATGACGTGGAGTACTTTTTACATAATAAGGCAATTCAATTTGAAAAGATGACATTATCGACAACTCATCTAGTATTTGCCTCTTATAGAGATGAAATGGTGTTAGTTGGATATTTTTCGCTAGCTAATAAACCATTAACAATGTCAAAGAAGAATTATAATAAGTTAAGTAACTCACAAAGGAAACGATTATTTAAGAGTGGTACCGTAACAGATGACGGATTATATCAGGTGAACAGTTATTTGTTGGGGCAGTTAGGTAAGAGTTATAGCGAAAAAGCCTTAGCGACAAAAGCCATAGACGGTAAACAATTACTGACAATGGCTTATGATACGATTTTGCGAGCTAAGCGACTAATTAATGCACGATATGTTTGGTTGGAATGTAAAGATGACCCGCGACTAATTAAGTTTTATGAAGAGTTTGGGTTTAAGTCTATCCGTCATTATCATTCGGGGAATGATTTAAGGGTACTAATCATGAAGTTGGAAAATGATTAAGTAGATAATGGGCTTTTTTGTGTATAATAAAACACTTCCTACCGATAAGATAGGAGGTAAGTGACAGACTTTGGGATCTGTTTATTTCAGTCTTTAATATACCAAACATGTGTTCGTTAATCTAGTGTTTCAGGGTGATTATTGATAATGTATAGACTGATGATCATAATGATTATATTAATAATAATTAGTGGGCTCATGTGAATTCTCCTTTTATTCTAGATGTTTTTTTGATAGAATATAAGGCGGAGGGGCGAGATGCCCCTACCTTATATTTAAAGCCTAGTCGTTAGTATCTTCGTCGGTATTTCGTGACTTGGCTTTTTCGTATGCGGTCAGTGCTAAAATTAACGCTGAAACGCTTGTGATGATTTTTTCCAAGTTGTCAAGTATTAACTTAGCAAATCGATAAAGCTCATTCATATCTCTTCCCCTCTCAACTTTAAGTATTTTTACACAGTTTTTTTGATTTATTTTAAAAAAATATCTACATATAACAAGTTAAATACAGATTGAAATTAAGGAACGGCTAGTAACTAGTAAATTAACTAGCAGTCAGATGATAAACAATGTAATATGATATGTTTTGTTCCCTCTATTTTTATTGAGTTTTCACTAGGTTAACACAAAATGAAACGTTATGAAATTAACCATTAATTGTGTTATAATGAAAAAGACTTTGTAAAAGTGTTGATTCATAAATGATGTGCACTGATTGTAGAGGAGGAGATCTATGGCTCGACATCACCGGAAACACTATCAACATCATTTGGTATACGCTATTTTAATGTTCTCGCTAGTGACAATTGGGGCATTTATTTATTTTGGGTCACGGACGGTCATGTCACCCATGGCACCTGTCGAGATGAATATTGATACTCCCTTGCAAGAAACAGTTAACACTCCTCGGCAGGAGACAGTGGAAGAGCAGCAAGCTTTTATCAATAAATTAGCTCCGAAAGCTCAAGAAATTCAACAGACGTACAATATCTTGCCGAGTATTATTATTGCTCAGGGTATTCTTGAATCAGACTGGGGCAAGAGTGGTCTAGCTCAGAAAGAGAATAATTATTTTGGGATTAAAGGTGGTACTGGATCGCCGACCTACCAGACGCAGGAATATACGGGGGAATGGGAGACAGTTGATGAACCGTTCAGAAGTTATGACTCGATGGAAGAGTCGATGGTTGATCATGCTAAGTTGCTCTATTATGGGACAACTTGGAATAATCAGCAGTATCAGAGTGTTCTCGAAGCGACTGATTATAAAGAAGCCGCACATGCCTTACAAGCATCCGGCTATGCGACTGATCCGAATTATGCTGAAAAATTGATTAAATTAATTGAAACCTACCATCTAAATCAATACGATGGCTAGGAAGGAGACTTAGATGACAGATAGTGCAAATCAATCAAATCAAAAAAAATCGAAAAAATTTGTTCCAGAAGTCACGACAACTTTACGTAGAGATTATGTGAAGGTGCCTAATGTGATTAAGGATTCATCGGGGATTCTGATTAATGGCAAGCGAATAAAGTCACTTCTATTTACGACAGATATTGCGATTGTATTAAATAATAATGCTGATGCAGTCTTAGCGGTATATCCGTTCACACCTCATCCCGCAATTATTGAAGCCATTACAGCGACGTCCAATATTCCTGTATTAGCAGGAGTTGGTGGAGGAATGACCCAAGGGAAGCGTTCAGGGAATATGGCATTATTCGCTGAAGCGCATGGGTGTCAGGCGGTCGTCTTAAATTCACCTACACCAATTGAAACGATTTCATATGTGAATGAAATTATTGATATACCTATCATTAAGACTGTTGTGTCAGAGTATACAGATATTCAGGAAAATATCGATGCGGGAGTCGATATCGTCAGTGTGTCGGGGGCAGCGAAGACAGCTCAAATCGTCCGAGCGATTCGCCAAAAGTATCCAGAATTACCTATCATTGCAACAGGTGGTCCGACCGAAGCGGATATTAGAGAGACGATTGCTGCAGGAGCTAATGCGATTACGTATACGCCACCGTCAAACGGTGAATTATTCAGTAAGAAGATGAAAAAATATCGTAAGATTGAAAAAGATGACTATATGAGTCAAGAAGCAGAAACCACAGAATAATAGCTGCAACAAGGAACGCAATTGAAGGGAGATATTATGAGTAATTATTTAAGTCCTAGAAGTAGTATAGGTATTATTGGAACGAATGAACAAGCCTATCAATTAGCTCTAGCTGCTAAGAAGTTAGGTTATCGAGTGAATGTCTTAGGGACATCGATGTTTAATTTAGTGAAAGCAGAAGCGGATCAGTATTTTATCGTGGAATCAATGCAGGATCAGCGAGCGTTCAAGAAATTAGCACAAGTCAGTGATGTCGTCTTATATACGAATGAAAACTTCCCGAACCAATTTATTAAACTGATGAATCAATTTGCCCATGTTCCTCAAAGTGAGAACATGCATTTCTTCACGACAGATCGTTCGGTACAAAATGTAATGTTAGAAGGAAGCGGTCTTGACTTATATCCGTATGTGTTGGCGGTGACGGTTGAAGATGTGCGAGATGCATTAAGTAGCTTCGGTAGTCCATGTACGATTCGAACGACATTAAGTGCGACGCATAAGCCAGCCATCGAGATAAACTCTGAAGAAGATCTGTCACAAGCGGAAGCCTTGCTTGGATACGGTCCATGTATTGTAGAACCTATTCAAGAACGCGTCCGTCGTATTGTTATAACAGCCATTAAAGATGAAGCTGGGGAATTCTCTCATTTTCCAATCAGTGCGATCAGTATTGATGATGAGACTAAGGGATTCGTAAGTGCACCGGCGCAACTTGAAGAAGCAACGGCACACTTAATGGAGCAAGCTACGGAAGGTATTGGTCGGATGAATGACTTTGTGGGCTTATTCTCGGTGGAATATGCTTTAACGGAAGATGATACGTTCTACATTAAGGAAATTACGAACTATCCGCACAAAGCATTGGATCATACATTAAAGTCTCATACGTTCTCGACATACGAAGCCATGATTCGCTTGGCTGTGGGGCTGCCTCTCAACCAGCTTAATCATCCGACTGCCAACCTGATTTATTGGCGATTTAACGAGAAGCAACTGGGTATGGTAGAAGAGAAGTTGCTGAATAATACAAGTACAGATGTTGTATTTTATCCGAATTATCTTGATGAAAGAAATGATCCGTATGATACGATTGGACATGTCTTCATGTATCAGACAGCAAAAGCAACTCCGTCAAAACAAAGCAATCAAGACAAACCAGAAGAACGTGCGGATCAATCTGAAGAATAGATAAATAATAATTCCTATTGCTGTAAACACATCTGAATGAAAAATGATGGTAGGGAGAATTGTTATGGTCAGGAACAAAAAATTAGAGAACAGAGCATATGATTATATCGAACAAAAAATAAAAGCTAAAGAATGGCGACCGAAAGAGCATCTGAAAGAAATGGAATTAGCGGAAGAGCTCAATATGAGTCGAACACCGATTCGTAATGCCTTGAAGCGACTTGAGCAAGAACAGATCATTCGTATTGAACCGTATAAAGGCGCCGTTATTTTAGAGCCCAAGGTAGATAGAGAAGCTTTCCAAGAACGTACACAATTTTTGGAGTTGATTATTACCTATCACTTCCAGAAGTTGGAGCTACGCGAGCATGATTATCAGAATGCAGAGCTTGATAGAATGGTGGATCAACTGGAACAATTGATCCCCAAAAAAGACTCTGAACAAACGTTTGAAGATTACGAAATTGATTTTTGGATCGCTATTTTGAAGTATTGTGAGAATAGTTATATGCAAAATTCAATCGTAACGGCGCTGCGTGAAATCTTTCCGAGTCGTGGTCATATTCACAACACCTTGATTAGTTCACGTAAGGAAAAAGTGGGACACTACCGAAAGATGATTGACTTCTTGCAAGCAAGTAATTACCCATATGCACGGCGGGAAGTACGCATTTTAATCAATAAACTAAACATGAATGTCTTGCAAGGCGTATCGTAAAGTGAAGAGAGCATCCGTCATGGGTGTTCTTTTTGTATGAATACGTGTGAGGTAGATTGAGTTGGCTGTTAGGCTATCATCTGCGCTTGTTTTCATGTATAATGAGAGAGTATGAGGTTTAGAAAGGATGATGAGCTTGGTTCTTAAACGTGACATTATTAGCGGCATGAATCCGAAGCAAAAAGAAGCCGTTTTACATACTGAAGGCCCCTTGCTGATTATGGCAGGAGCTGGATCGGGAAAAACGCGGGCGGTCACGCACCGAATTGCCTACTTAATCCAAGAAAAAGGGATTAATCCATATAATATTTTGGCTATTACTTTTACGAATAAAGCAGCATCAGAGATGAAGGAACGGGTGCAGACGCTCGTGGAAGATGGTGGGAGTGAGGTTTGGATTTCGACATTCCACTCACTATGCGTGCGTATTTTGCGCCGAGAAGCGGATCATATTGGTTACCAACGCGCCTTCACAATTGCTGATACAAGTGAACGCAAGACCTTAATGAAGCGGATTTTGAAAGAATTAAACTTAGATAGTAAGCAGTTTTCACCGAAAGCGATCTTAGCTAGCATCAGCAATGCCAAGAATGAGTTGATCGATGAGAAGCTGTATGCTGAACAGGCTTCTGATTACTGGACAGAGACAGTAGCCGAATGTTACAAGATGTACCAACGCGAGCTGCGTCAAGCAGAAATTATGGATTTCGATGACTTAATTATGCAGACGGTACGTTTATTTAAAGAACATCGTGAGGTGCTTGGTTATTATCAGACGCGGTTCCAGTATATTCACGTTGATGAATACCAAGATACGAACCATGCACAGTATGCATTAGTTCAGTTACTTGCGGATCGACTGAAAAATATCTGCGTAGTTGGAGATGCTGATCAGAGTATTTATGGTTGGCGCGGTGCAGATATGGAAAATATTTTAAACTTCGAGAAAGATTATCCTGAAGCACGCACGATTTTACTCGATCAGAATTACCGCTCAACTAAGCGAATTCTCCAAGCAGCTAATGATGTTATTACAAACAATCTGAATCGTCGCAAAAAAAATCTCTGGACGGATAACCCAGAAGGAGAAAAGATTACAATCTATAGTGGGGGAACCGAGCGAGAAGAAGCACGCTTTGTTGCTTCGACGATTAAAGAGAAAATGGCAGACAACAGTCAGTTAAGTTATCATGATTTTGCAGTGTTGTACCGAACGAATGCGATGAGTCGTGTGGTCGAGGAGACATTCGTGCAATCCAATATTCCTTATAATATTATTGGAGGAACGGGTTATTACGATCGAAAAGAAATTAAAGATTTAATTGCTTATTTAACATTGATTGTGAACCCAGCTGATATGATGAGTTTTAATCGGATTGTGAATGAACCGAAGCGTGGTATTGGGCAAGCAACGTTGGACAAGCTTGCGTTAGCAGCAGAAGAGATGGGTTGGAGCTTATATGAGACGGCGCTGAATGCAGTGCATACTAATCTCTCGACACGAGCAAGTGGTCATCTAGAAGCTTTTGCGCGAATGATTGCAGAGTTGCGTCAATTAGCCGATGACGTGTCGATCACAGAATTAGTGGAAGCTGTACTCGATAAGACGGGCTATCTTGAACAGTTAGAACAAGAGCGATCACTGGAAGCAGAAGCAAGAATTGAGAACTTGCGAGAGTTCTACTCAGTGACGAAGCAATTCGATGAATCAGAGCGTGAAGATAAGACGCTCCTGGCATTCTTAACCGATTTATCACTGCTGAGTCCAGTCGATGAAGTCCCCCTTGAAGAAAGTGACGTTACTTTAATGACCATGCATGCTGCGAAGGGATTAGAGTTTTCGTATGTCTTTATTGTTGGAATGGAAGAGGGGATTTTTCCGTTATCGCGTGCTGCCGAAGAAGTTGATGAACTCGAAGAAGAACGGCGCTTAGCTTATGTAGGAATTACGCGAGCAGAGCAAGAATTATACTTGACGCATGCAAGATCTCGTCAGCTTTACGGTCAGACAAAACGCAATCCGAAATCACGATTCTTAAGTGAGATTAACGAGGCGATTGTTGAGAGCAATCAACTTGACTCAAGCAGTTCGACAACCATTAAGCAAAAGCGTCAAAGCTTTTTCAGTCGACCTAAAGCGCGACAAACACGCGGCAAAACTATTAGCTCATCGACGACCAAGACGTTCAATTGGCAAGTTGGTGATAAAGTGAAGCACCAGAAGTGGCAAGTCGGTACAATTGTGAAAATCAGCGGTGAAGGGAATAACCAGGAGTTGGATATTGCTTTCCCAGGTTTAGGTATCAAGACCTTATTGGCTTCATTTGCCCCGATTGAGAAAGTATAAGAAGGAGCATATTTTATGTCAGATTTATCTATGCAGGAAGCAAAAGATAGATTAGATGAATTGATTCCTGAAATTCGGCATCACAGTCATCAATACTATGTTGAGGATCATCCGAGCATTACAGATGAAGCATATGATCAATTGTACCGGGAATTAGTCTCTATTGAGTCTGAGTTCCCTGAGTTGATCGCAGAGGATTCCCCGACACAGCGAGTTGGCGGGGAGGTGCTTGAGGGTTTCGATAAAGTCTCTCATGACTCACCGATGCTAAGTTTAGGCAATGCGTTCAATAAGGAAGAGTTACTTGCTTTCGACACGCGAGTGAGACAAGAAGTGGGAGCAGTTGAATATCACTGTGAGTTAAAAATTGATGGCCTTGCGGTATCTTTAAAGTATGAGAATGGTCACTTGACGCAAGCCGCAACGCGAGGTGATGGGCAAGTGGGTGAAGATATTACAGCCAATGTGCGAGCAATTCGTCCGATTCCATTGAAACTAAAATCTCCGGTGACGATTGAAGCACGAGGCGAGATTTATATGCCAAAAGAGAGCTTCTTGAACTTAAATCAAGCGCGTGAAGAGGATGGGAAGAATCTATTCGCCAATCCTAGAAATGCGGCTGCTGGTACCTTGCGAAATCTTGATCCAAAAGTAACGGCAAGACGCCAGTTGAATATTTTTCTGTATTCACTGAATCAATATGAGCAGCAAGATGTGTCGACTCAGGCAGAAGCGCTACGATTTATCGATGAGATTGGTTTACGGACGAATAAGGAGCGCCAAGTTGTTCACGAGATAGAAGAAGTTTGGGACTATATCCAACATTATCAAACCCATCGAGCGGACTTACCATATGAAATTGATGGGATAGTGATTAAAGTCAATTCATTCCAACAACAAGATGCGATGGGCTATACAGTGAAAGCACCGAAGTGGGCAATTGCATATAAGTTTCCAGCTGAAGAAGCTTTCACGACCCTTCGAGAGATCGAATGGACTGTGGGGCGAACGGGTGTAGTGACGCCGACTGCTATCATGGATCCCGTCCAATTAGCAGGCACGACAGTCTCACGAGCAAGCCTGCACAATGTTGACTTAATTCAGGCTAAAGATGTGCGGTTGGAAGATCGCGTGGTTGTTAGAAAAGCGGGAGATATTATCCCGGAAGTTGTTCGTGTGGATAAAGAAGCCCGCGAAGAGGACAGTACCCCGTATAAAATTCCAACGCAATGCCCGGTCTGTCAGAGTGATTTAGTTCATTTAGATGATGAGGTTGCCTTGCGCTGCATTAATCCGAGTTGTATTGCCCAACAAAAAGAGCGGGCGATTCACTTCGTCTCACGCAATGCCATGAATATTGATGGCTTAGGGCCACAACTCATTTCACAATTATTTGAGGCAGAGTTAATCGCTGACACAGCTGATTTATATACCCTGAAGCGTGAGGAATTGATTGCATTAGATCGCATCGGCGAAAAGTCTGCCGATAATCTCTTGTCTGCAATCGAGCAGTCAAAGGATAATTCATTGGAACGGCTATTATTCGGCTTGGGCATTCGTTATGTCGGGCAAAAAGCAGCTACCTTACTAGCAGAAACCTTTGATCATATGGATCAAGTTATGTTGGCTAAGCCAGCTAAAATCATGGCGATTGACGGCATCGGTGACGTCATTGCCCAAAGTGCCGCAGAATTTTTCCAATTAGATGAAACGAAACAATTGATTGATAAATATAAACAAGCGAATGTGAATATGACTTATCGGGGGTCACATGCTGCTGAAGAAGCAGGGATCGAAACAGAAGATGAGTTTTTTAAAGAAAAGACCGTTGTACTGACTGGGAAGTTAACGCATTTTAAGCGTTCAGAATTGAAGGCTATATTGACAGATTTAGGGGCTCACGTTGTCGGAAGTGTGTCAGGGAATACGGATCTTTTAATCGCCGGTGAAGCGGCCGGGAGCAAGCTTGACAAAGCGAAATCGCTTGATGTTGAAATTTGGGATGAAGAGACATTAATGACGCGATTAAGCTAATGTCAGAAAGGAGTATCTTTAGTGAAACAATATAAAAAATGGGTGCCGATTATCGGTCTTACGGCTATTTTAGGAGCGTGTAATGTTATTCCACGTGGCCATGTTGAGCGACAAAATCCACCAGCAACGAAGCAAGATGCCCCTATTGCTGATGGGCAATTAGTTGTGGAACAGCCACATAATAATTATTATCAACCCTTAATCGATGATCAGGGACATTATCCTCCAAGCAAAAATCGAGGATTGACGTTAACACTTAATTCTGATATTAATTTAAACTTATTTGAAACAGATTTATTACGATTGTCAACGCAACATTTTTCGACGGATCAGTACTTTATTCAAGAAGGACAGCTATTAATAGAAGAGACTGTATCGAATTGGTTGGGACGGGAATCTGATGAGAATCCTTCAGGGTTGAATCCCCCTGAGGGAGAAGGGACTTCTCCGTTATATTTGGCATCTATTCTAGAGCATGATTTTTATACACATAATGGTGAAGCCTTCGAATTAGGTGGTCTGACGATTGGCTTGGCAATGAATGGGAGCTATGAGACCGATGAAGGTGTTCAGGAAATTCCACAAGGTGAAATGATTGAACAAGCTCAACAAATCGCTGGAGCGATTGTAGCACGTATTCGAGAGAGTGATAAGATTGGTAGTGTACCGATTGTTATTGGTGTCTATGAACAAGCTGATAGCAATGATTTAAGTGGGGGAACGTATATACTAGAAGGTCTGAACCAAGTAGAGTCAGATGAGATTGAGTGGACAAGTTTACAGGAGGAACGGTTGCTCTTCCCATTAGAAGGTGGAAGTACAGATGAAGGGAACATGTTCCGGAATTTCCAAGAAGATGTCGAAACGGTATTTCCAAGTTTGAATGGTGTATACGCACGAGCGCACTATATGGATGAGACACTGGCCAGCTTGACCATTCATGTAACGACTAAATTCTATGGGCGCGGTGAAGTGATTGCATTGACTCAGTATTTGGAAACAGCTGCAAGGAATCACTTACCAGATCATGCGCGGATCCAGATAGAAGTTGAGTCACTGAATGGCTTGGAGAGTTTCCTAAGCCGTGAAATGGGCGAAGAACACTTCAATTCAAACGTTTTATATTAAAGAAATAAATTATTAGGAGGATAACAATGACAATTAGTAAAGAAACGATGGAACAAACGATTCAATTAGCTAAGTTAGACTATCCAGCAGAGAAACTAGAGCTATTGATTAAAGAAATGCAAGGTATTGTTGATTTAGTAGCGATATTAGATGAATTAGATACCAGTGATGTTACCCCGACCTACCATGGGATTAACTTAGAATCAGTGATGCGTGACGATGAAGCAGTGAATGAGCTTGATCGACAAGCATTGCTTGATAACGCGCCAGCACAAAAAGATGGCCTTATTCAAGTGCCGAATGTGATGAGTGATGAAGGAGGACAAGCTTAATGACCACTGAATACAAGACAATCGAACAACTACACGAATTATTGGTACAAGGCGAACTGACAGCAGTTGAATTAGTCGAGTCGCTATATGAGCGTGTGCAAGAGGTGGATGAAAAAGTTGGTGCCTTTTTAACACTGGATAAAGAGGGTGCACTCGAGCAAGCTCGTACGATTGATGAACAAGGGATCGATCCGAATAACCCACTATCGGGCATTCCAATCGGGATTAAAGATAATATTGTTACCAAAGAAGGCACTACCTCAGCTGCTTCTAAAATGTTGGAAGGCTTCCAGTCAGTCTATGATGCAACAGCTATTAAGAAATTAAAAGAAGCTGGCATGATTTCATTCGGGAAATTAAATATGGATGAATTCGCAATGGGTGGATCGACTGAAAACTCAGCTTACCAACTTACACGTAATCCATGGAACCTTGATAAAGTACCGGGTGGCTCATCTGGTGGTTCAGCGGCAGCAGTGGCAGCTGGATTAGTTCCGGCAGCATTAGGAACGGATACGGGTGGATCGATTCGTCAGCCAGCTGCGTATAATGGTGTCGTTGGATTAAAACCTACTTATGGACGCGTTTCACGTTATGGCTTGATTGCATTCGGTTCAAGCTTGGATCAGATTGGTCCACTAACTCGAACAGTCCGCGATAATGCCTTAGTCTTGAACGCGCTCAGTGGCTACGATGAGAAGGATTCTACCTCCTCACCGCGCGAAACAGAAGATTTCACCCGGAAAATTGGTGAGTCGATTAAAGGCAAGACAATCGGTGTTCCAAAAGAATTACTGAATCAGTCACATGCTAAGAATGATATTATTGATACAGTCAAAGCAGCGATTAAAGTATATGAAGAACTCGGTGCTACAATTAAAGAAGTATCGCTCGAACATGCCAAATATGGTGTGGCTGCTTACTACATTCTCTCTAGTTCCGAAGCCTCTAGTAACTTACAACGCTTCGATGGGATTCACTATGGGTACCGCAATGAAGAGGCTGAGTCATTGGAAGAAGTGTACGTTAAGAGCCGTTCAGAAGGGTTTGGCGATGAAGTGAAGCGCCGTATCTTACTAGGAACATTCTCACTCAGCAGTGGGTATTATGATGCGTACTTCGAAAAAGCAGCCCGCGCACGTACACTGATTATTGAAGACTTCAAGAAAGCTTTTAGTGATGTCGATGTCATTCTGACACCAGCATCATTGACAGAAGCATACACAATTGGTAAGCGCGTAAAAGATCCAGTTAAGATGTATAAAGCGGATGAAATGACCGTTACTGTTAACTTAGCTGGTATACCAGCAATTTCCATTCCATGTGGTTTTATTAATGAGATGCCGGTTGGATTGCAGTTAATTGGGAAACATTTCGATGAAGCGACACTTTACCAATTTGCAGCTGTATTTGAAGCAACTACCGACTATCACAAGCAACTACCAACCTTCAAAGGGGGAGAATAAATATGAATTTTGAAACAATTATTGGATTAGAATGTCACGTTGAACTAAAAACGACCTCAAAAATGTTCTCACCCACGCCAGCAGAGTTTGGCGCTGAACCGAATGAGAACACAAACGAAATTGACTGGGGTTACCCAGGTGTCTTGCCAAAAGTGAATAAACGGGCGATTGAATTCGGGATGAAAGCTGCCTTAGCGCTTAATTGCGATATTACGAAAGATACAAAATTTGACCGTAAAAACTACTTCTACCCAGATAATCCGAAAGCGTACCAAATCTCACAATTTGACCGCCCAATCGGAGTAAATGGTTATATTGATATTGAAGTAGATGGTGAGAAAAAACGAATCCGCATCGAACGGGTACACCTAGAAGAAGATGCTGGGAAAAATATGCACCGACCAGATGGGTATTCTTATGTTGACTTAAACCGTCAGGGCACACCATTAATTGAGATTGTCTCTGAAGCAGATATCCGCTCACCTGAAGAAGCACAAGCCTATCTTGAAAAATTAAAACAAATTATTCAATATACGGGTGTCTCTGATGTGAAGATGGAAGAAGGATCCATGCGAGCGGACGCGAATATTTCCTTACGACCATTTGGCCAAGAAAAATTTGGCGTGAAAACAGAACTTAAAAACTTAAACTCATTTAATAACGTGCGCAAAGGGTTAACTTATGAAGTGACGCGACAAGAAAAAGAACTCTTAGCCGGTAAAGAATTATTGCAAGAAACACGTCGCTATGATGAACATACTGGTAAGACAGTCCTCATGCGAGTAAAAGAAGGAGCAGCAGATTACCGTTACTTCCCTGAACCTGACTTACCACGCTTAGTCATTGAACAGGAATGGATTGACCGTGTGAAAGATAGCTTACCAGAACTCGCGGAAGAACGTATCGAGCGTTACGTCAATGAACTAGGTATTTCGAACTATGATGCTGAAACGTTGACGGCTAGTGTTGAGATGTCTGATTTCTTCGATGCGACGGTTGCAGCTGGAGCGGATGCTAAGCAAGCTGTTAACTGGTTAATGGGAGACATATTAGCTTACTTGAACAAAAAACAAGTCGAGCTAGCTGACACACAGCTGACCCCAACGTCATTAGCTGAGATGATTCAATTAATTGAAGATGGCACTATATCTTCCAAAATTGGTAAAAAAGTTTACCTGGAATTGATAAAAGAAGGTAGCGATAATGTTAATGCCTTAGTGGAAGAAAAAGGATGGGTTCAATTATCGGATCCTACGAAATTAACACCAATTATTGAAGAAATATTAGATAATAACCAACAATCTGTGGATGATTTCAAAGATGGAAAAGATCGAGCAAAAGGTTTCTTAGTCGGACAAATCATGAAAGAAACACGCGGAAAAGCAAATCCACAAGTTGTCCAAAAACTATTAGCAGAAGCTTTAGCTAAACGTTAAACAGATTATTGCCGTATTTTATGAGAGGAGAGGAATGCGTATGAGACCACGTGCTCGTTTAATTTATAATCCGACATCCGGGCGAGAAGTTGTTGTAAAAAACTTACCGGATATTTTACACGTCTATGAAGAAGCTGGATACGAGACAAGTAGTTTTCGGACGACACCTGAGCCTCTATCTGCTATGCATGAAGCACAGCGATGCGGGGAAGACGGATTTGATTTGATTATTGCAGCGGGCGGTGATGGGACGGTCAATGAAGTCATTAATGGCTTAGTAAAACTTCCTAAACGGCCAAAAGTAGCTGTGTTGCCGGCTGGGACCACGAATGACTATGCTCGCGCACTTGGGGTGAATCGGAACGATTTAGTTGAAGCAGCCCGAATAATTGACCTTAACCGAACTGTTTTAATGGATATTGGGAAGATTAATTTACGTGACCGGGATACATCGGAAGTCAGACAAACGTACTTTGCCAATATTGGGGCAGTAGGATCATTGACTGAATTAACCTATGATGTCCCAAGCCAACTGAAGACAATGTTCGGACCGCTTGCGTATTTTGCGAAAGGAGTGGAATTGTTGCCTAAGTTAGGCGGCGTTCCTCTCCATATTACATACGATCAAGGAGAGTATCACGGGAATGCAACGATTGTGTTTGTTTCTTTAACCAATTCAGTTGGAGGGTTTGAAAAAATTGCTCCAGATACGATTATGGGAGACGGGATGTTTACCTTGATTGTGGTGAAGACGAGTAACATGAATGAGCTCATCCGCTTATCCAGACGTCTGATCAAAAATGGCGATCATATTGAGAGCGATCAGTTAATTTATACTAAAACCAAACAAGTTAGCATTTCTGTTGATAGTGAAGAGGAATTGCTTATTAATGTTGACGGGGAACTAGGAGGAAAAGCGCCTGCTACTTTTGATAATTTAAAGCAACATCTTGAATTTGTTGCCGATATCGATCGTATGGTTAGCGACATAAATGACGTGTCTGACTAATTTGATTTACGATCTTATTAGAGTAGTCAATTGATGTGTTTAGTAAAGAAAGGTGAGTGGATGGCAGCTAAACGAACTATTCCAGTAGAAAAAAATCAACACTATACAGCACGTATTGAAGATTATACACATAAAGGTTGGGGTGTTGCTAAAATAGAGGGCTATCCGATCTTTATTGAAGGTGCATTGATAGGAGAAGTCGTTAATTTTCGGATAACATCAACCGGAAAGTCTTTTAGTCGCGGGGAAGTACACGATATTATTGAAGAAAGTCCACATCGAGTGCCTATTATTGGTCAAGCATATGCCGAGAGTGGCACGATGGATTTGCAGCATATGAATTACGAGGAACAATTACGATTCAAGACAGATCAAGTCAAACAAGCAATCTCCCGTATTGCAAAGCTGGATTCTGTCAAAGTGCATGATATGATTGGAATGAATTTTCCGTATGAATATCGGAATAAAGCTCAAGTTCCTGTCCGTGAACGGGAGGATGGACGACTGTATAGTGGATTTTTCAAGCAACAAAGTCATGAAGTTGTTTCCATTGAAAACTTCATTATTCAAGATCCGGTTATTGACGAAGCAATAACAGAAGTGCGCCAAATTTTGGAGAAACACGGCTTGAGTGGATATGATCCGGCGACGAATACAGGCGATGTGCGGCATATCATGATTCGCCGAGGCCACTATACGCGCGAGATGATGATCGTTATGGTTCTAAATCGGACAACCTTCCCTAATCAAGACGAGATTGTATCAGAGATCGTCCATTCGCTTCCTAATGTCGTCAGTATTATCCTCA
>Ga0115854_10057_pt1 | contig 21469 bp, 16 predicted proteins | sample InSIn2SAF170_FD_83868 | JGI IMG/M metagenome (GOLD analysis project Ga0115854, IMG submission 83868)
GCGTATTTATAGTAGGGTCTTGGAAGCGCGGTTGAAAACGTCCGATCAGAGGTGCTTTTGGTGGGGGCATTAGAAATATATTCTTTTATCGTGACGTTGGCGTCGTTCGGGGGTTTTCGGCTGCTTTTTGGTCTCGGGTTCATCATTTGCGGGAGATGAGGCGGAACGTTTTCGTGGATAGTCGGACATGGTTGTATAGATCGAGTCGTTTTCGATGGCAAAGTTGGTTATGTAGATGGAGTTTGAGAGGAGAACCAGTGTCGGCGGGAGAAGAATTTTATATATACAGGTTGGCGACGGCATGACGATGGGAGGGTGAAAGAAAACATGACGATGCCGTGCGAATTCTTTAATGATAAACAATGTTGAGTGATTGTATAGGTGCGTTGCTTTCACTGCGCCCAAACATCGTCTAAATAGATCACGACGCTAGGATGCTGCGCGAAGATGCGCAGCGCTGAGACAAGAGAACAATGGCATAGTAAGACAATAGAACAAAGAATGACCTAGAAGAACAAAGAAACTGTAGAAGGAGTCTGGAAGAAGGGAGGGTCTCACCCGGGTCATAGCATCTACTGACCAGTCAACGTATCAAATGCATTGCTCCAGAAACTGCGAGTGAGGAAAGGCGACCCAGGAAGCTTTGAAACAAGCAGCGATCGTAGCGCTTGAACTTTATTACACGCTCGAGATGACTGGTGAGCTTGAGTGATGAGCCTTGTGTGTTAATACGTAGAACGTAGATGTCGAGGTAGGATTTCATATATCGGCATAATGCCGGGGTTCGTCCAGTCCCATCCGTGCTACTGTCTTCCCTTACCACATGTCATTAATGGGCTACACGTCTCTTTTATATAACGAGACCTTTCCCTTTACACCACGTGCGCTGGCTCCGACAGCGTACCATGTTACAACCTCGCCACGTGGTAGAGAGCACGCGGCTACCGAGGACGGCGAGGTTAGCGTCTAACTTATTGCCTCAGCAAACGTTTGTGTTCAAGTACAATCAGGTATATGAGGACAAACCTTTGCCATAAAAGGCTCTAATCTTGTCCTTCCCATAGTCCTGACGTGCATCCATGGCGGGCCGTTCTTAGAAGAGGTCTGGGGGAGACGACGGAAGACTGGGGACCGTGTGGACCGTAGTGCGATTTACAACTCCACAAGTAAAGAGATCGCAACAAGCCTCGCATCTACAACTCCACGTGGATACGAGATCCCCTTGCCCAGTGGCTCGGCCTGCGGTAATTATATCGGGACATACATGGATGTGTGTAGGGTGTCGGTGTTGGACAAGGAAGCTTATAGCTTCGCTTACGTACGGAGGCCGAAATGCTTGGCGCCTGCCCGAAAATGTTAAGCCGAGCCGTGCCGACCTCCCTCCTCTCTCGGACCATCTTGCGTATTTTGGGTCGTTAGATGTCAAGCTCCATCAATCAAATCAGACTTCGCATATGCGCCGTTGCTAAAAGCTCTCTTCTTATGAATAAACTATTTAGCCGTGTCATACAAGGCCTCCCTTCATTTTATAGGCAGCCTGACAGAAACCTCCACCGCGCTTATCCCACGCCAGACTCTACAGCAACGTAGACTGAACTGAACATAGAGCCCATGTTTGTCCACGGGTATTGATTGTGTCGCAGTATTCACGAGTCAATCATGCATATAACGACCTGGCTAGCGCTGACCTGGGTAGCGATGCGTCCTGTTGATGAGTCCCCGAGCAAAGGTTCCATTTTGTCTTCCTAGCCTGTTTAAACAAGCCTACATAAGTCTCTCCACGTTTACACGTGCTTCTTCCTAGGACGTTGGAGAATAATCCCCTTCTTCCGGATGCGGTTGACATCGACCGACCACACCAATCCCCAATCGGCCCCTCCCGGTCGTCGCGTTTTGTTCTAGAAAGCGGAGCATGGTCTGTGCGGAACGAATGGGCCAACCGGGAGGGGCCGTATGGGGCATACACTTACACAAATCTCGGAATAGCAGATCTCGCCTCACACGTCAATCTGCAAAGCTGACGCTCAGGTCGTACAGTCGAGAGTACGAGCCTTGCCACAGACCGCTAGACAACAAGCTGTTCGGAGGTTGCCTCATAATATCGGCGCTCAATGGACTCCAAATGATACCACGCGATCCGGGGGATGCGTACATGTCGATTTGTACTATCTTCCAAGGGGAGTAAGCAGCCGCTATGCACGTCTAAGTCCGCGCGACCAATGAGCTAAGCCCACCCCATGCGGACATCCTTCAGGTAATCCTCCGTACCATTTCGGTTCAGAAAGCACAACAGTACTTAAGGCTGATGCAATGGCCTTGTCTATCTGCAAGCATTGCGCTCGCTGGGTCTTTGGTTTCTTTCGGTCCCTCTTTTCCTTCTTCTCCATTACCCTCTCCGTCGGTCTGTGATACCCTTTGGCAGGATGCGGTCGTTCATTTTTCTTCTTTCATCCTTTGCGGCGTGTGCATTGGCGGGTACCTCGAAATTCACCCTCGATTTAACATGGGGAACTGGCGCTCCGGATGGCTTCGAGCGAGAGATGATATTTGTCAATGGCAAATCTCCGGGACCTGTTCTGGATATCAAACAGGATGATTGGGTTGAGATCACTGTCAACAACAACATGCCATTCAACGGTACAATCCATGCGCACGGTACGCAAGATTTTCGGTTTTCTTCAAGATGAACCGCTAATTCTGTGCTAGGTATCGAGCAGATAAATACGCCTTGGGCAGACGGTGTTCCCGGACTTTCTCAGCGACCAATCCAGCCTGGTGACAGCTTCACATACAAGTGGCATGCGCATCAGTATGGGAGTTATTTCTATCACGCCCATAGTCGTGGTCAGATTGACGACGGCTGCTATGGACCTATCTCCATCAAGCCGAGACCGGGACTAGCAAAACCCTTTGACAAGATTGCCCCTGCAGATGTCAAGCTACTCGAGGCAGCTGAAGCGAAGGTCACTCCTCTTATGCTCTCAGATTGGCGCCACGCTACCTGGCAAAGTACCTGGAACCTCGAGAATGCTGCTAAGATGGAGACTGCAATCTGCATGGACTCGATCATCGTGAATGGGAAAGGAAATGTTGACTGCTGGTCGCGAGAAGATCTCACCAAGTACACAAACCCTGGCTTTGCTCCATTGTTAGAGCAGATGAATCTAGAGCTGACGGACAAAGGGTAAGTCTAATCATCTCATCCATGGGGCCTATCTAATACCATCAGATGCCTTCCTACCAAACTGCTAGAAGCTCTCCAAGGAACTCCTGCGGATTTGAGTGCCATTCCACCAGAAGTTTTCGATGTATGCAAGCCTGCCAAAGGCTCCAGGGAGGTCATCCACGTAGCTACGAAAACTAAGTGGATAGCTTTCGATGTCATCTCCGCTGCTAGTGTTCAAAGTATGGCCTTTAGCATTGATGAGCATCCATTGTGGGTTTACGCGGTCGACGGCCACTACATCGAGCCCCTCAAAGTCGATGTGCTCACCCTTTTAAACGGCGACCGCTATTCGATTTTCGTTCAGCTAAACAAACCATCCGGCGCCTATGGCATCCGAGTTGCAGGCACTGCTGCCGCCCAGCTCCTCGACACTTTTGCTGTCCTAGTCTACCCAGGTGGAAGCGGAAACCAAACCAACAGCACCGGCGATGGCAACATCAACGCCGTGACATCGAATCCCTCCATCAACCGTGCTGGTCTCGGCGTCTCTACCAACGTGACCTTCTTCAGCCAAGCGCAAATGGTTTCCTTCCCGCCGCAATTCCCGCAGCCAGCGCCCGCACCCGATCAAACAGTCATCATGACGCTTGCCGTCGAAGGCTCGTCCTACAACTGGGTCATGAACGGCAGCATCCTCCACCAAGAGAAGATCAACGACCTCGCCCCGCCACTACTCTGGCATGATCCTCTAACCACTGATCTCGGCCCCAACGTCACCTTCGCAACAAAGAATAACACCTGGGTCGACCTTGTATTCCGAGTCAACACGATTCCGCAGCCGCCCCATCCCATCCACAAGCACAGCAACAAGGGCTTCATCATTGGACAGGGCGACGGTCTGTTCAACTGGACGAGTGTGGCACAGGCAGCGAAAGCTGTGCCGCATTTCTTCAACTTCGTCAATCCGCCGTATAGAGATGGTTTTGTGACACCTGGTCCAGTTGATAAGCCAACGTGGTTGGCGGTGCGGTATCATGTTGTCAATCCGGGAGTGTTTATGCTGCATTGCCATATCCAGAGCCATATGGAGGGCGGTATGGCCATGGTGATTCTGGATGGAGTGGATGCGTGGCCAGAGGTGCCGACGCAGTACCAAAATGTATAACTTTAGGGAATTTTCTTTTCGGCCTTGGTGGCTTTATATCATGTAATTATGACTTCTTTGTAGATACTTATTCCTGTTTTCAACGTCTATATCCTAGGTACCGTACACAAGCATCCTATGTTTTCCTTTCAATGTTATCAAAACGTCTTCCCATGTCGTTATACATCCGATGTAGCATGAATAACCATCATTGAAGAGCAAGTCGCATAACATCTTTGAACTTGAAGTTCACACCTTGGCGTATCCAGATACGCTATCGGATGCCATGCCCATCCCCTCCCGACGTCACCCCATCGGAAGCGCACTCCCGACAAATCCCTGCCCCACCTCGGCCCTCTAACAACGCTGCCGAAAACCCCCGAACGACGCCAACGTCACGATAAAAGAATATATTTCTAATGCCCCCACCAAAAGCACCTCTGATCGGACGTTTTCAACCGCGCTTCCAAGACCCTACTATAAATACGCACACAATGCCCACGCCGCCGTTTTCGCAACATCGCCGCGACTGGCTCGAAGAAGTGCTGGGTATTTTCCATCATAGCACGAAGAAAGGAAGTACTGGAAACGGGAATTTGAGTACGAAGGGGAGTGCACGCAATGGCGCCGCCGCAAAAGATAAGACAATGGGTGACGCAGCAAGACGGGCTGGATAAATTGAGGATGGAGGAGGTGGATTGTCCGACGCCGGGAGAAGATGAGGTGTTGGTTGAGGTGCATGCTGTGAGTTTGAATTATCGCGATACTGAAGGTTAGTCTTTATAATCCTCTCTTGCACTCTTTCGCACTGCGTGTCACGAAATACGTGCATAAGATGCATGCGTAAATAATGAATTAAATGATTCTAACGGCTCTTAGTCGCAATGGGCCTCTACAACCACCACAAATCCGTAACCCAGCCGCCTGCATTAGTTCCCTGCAGCGACATGTGCGGCACCGTAATTTCCACCGGCCCAGTCACATCCTCTTCCTCTCCCTACAAGAACCCCGCTTTCAGACTCCAGCCCGGTGATCGCGTCCTCAGCACCTTCGCGCCTAGTCACCTGACAGGCCAAATCCAAGGCACGGATCTCGCGAATGGACTCGGCGGTCCCGCGCCCGGCGTCCTGACGCAGTACCGCGTATTTCCTATCCACGGCCTCGTGAGAGTGCCGGATTATATGACGGATGAGGAGGCTAGTTGTCTGCCCATCGCTGCGATGACGGCGTGGATGAGTCTGAACTGTATGCGACCAACGGGCGAGATCGTTGGAAGAGGGGAGACGATTTTGTGTCAGGGGACGGGCGGTGTGTCGATTGCGGGATTACAAATTGCGAGTGCGGCGGGCGCAGATGTTATCATTACATCGAGCTCTGATGAGAAGTTGACGCGGGCGAAAGAGCTCGGTGCGAAAGATGTGCTTAATTATAAGACGCAGAAAGATTGGGATACAGCTGTTTTGGAAAAGACTGGTGGCAAGGGCGCGGATATTGTTTTCGAACTTGGCGGCGCGCAGACGCTGCGCAAGTCTTTTGAGTGTGTGAGGTTTGGCGGGCTGATTGCTTGTATTGGGTATCTTTCGGGGAAACAGGATGATGCTGGGGATCGTACGAATACGAATTTGCTGGCGCTGAAGAGGAATGTTACGTTGAAGGGGATTGTTAATGGGCCGAGGGATAAGTTGGTGGAGATGTTGAAGTTTTATGACGAGAAGAAGATCAGGCCGGTAGTGGACAAGGTTTTCAAATTTGAGGAGGGAGGCGAGGCGTTGAGGTACTTGTTTTCTGGGGGCCATTTCGGGAAGGTTGTTGTGAGAGTTAAGGAATGAATATGTCAATGACAATGGAACTAAGAATTATCCTCAATTGCTTCTATACTCATAACCGTTCAAAACATATAAATTGTTGAACCACTCCTTGTCGAAAGCTTGCAGCTAGTCGAAGGTACTCGCCCAACTAGTTCAAGGTTCTGGAAAGATAAGTAGGTCATGTCATCCAGAACGATGTTACGTATAATAACTGCTCCATGTTTACGGTAGTACAGAGTCTATTGATACATAGGCAGGCTACGAGCCACAATCATGAAAAACTCTCGATCGATTGCAACTCCGGTCTAGGCAGCTATCGTGCGGTTTGAGACGCCAACGTTTAGTCACAGAGCATCATCAAAGAAACCTGGCGTAGATAGGGCTCTATATCTCTATCAGTAGCAATACGACCTACAATGAACTATTGAAAACTTACGGCTGTTCTCGTTCCATTGAGTGAGAGGTCATAAGTCTTCAAATATTTAGAAAGAAGAATCTTCTGAGCAAGTGACTTTCCGCAAATCTGAGAATTCATTCCACTAAAAAGTACGGATTTGAGTCCACTGGACATGATGTCATATATTAATCACTAGACGTAGAGGGATCTCACAAACTTATGTTAATCAATACCAGTCTCTTTATAAAGGTCAGCTTATTCATGAGGGTCCGCTTTCCGTATGTGACATATCCTTATAGAGTGGTGCATTAAGCTCAAGATGGTATTTGGTGGCGTTACTCCATTGTACTTGTACTAATGACTTTCTGCATCTACTTAAGACCGTAAAGGTGAAGAAGCCCCGGAAACTGTCTAGTAGAGAATTAAGATGCATTGTCAACTATAGAGAGGCAAGAGCCTGCTGGTAAGCCTACTATCTGCTATCGAACCCCTTCCCCAGAGAGAGCTGAAAGACCATCATAAAAAGAGTTTGATAGTCGCCAAGATCAGGGTGACAACCAGATTTATCCACTTTCAAGCAACCTAAAATCCACGTTGGCTACCGCAAGAAGGCAATAAGACTCTATCTAGACAGCCGTTGATAGCAGGGTCGCGACAGAGAGACACCTTCATAATCACTCTAATCCATCTTTAGATCGACGTGAGCAAACGACGGTGGGTAATCGATGACATCGCTCTCCTCGATAGTATCCACATCCCAGCCCTTCTCGTGGCAGTCCCAACCCCACTTCTCCAGCGCGGCGCCGAACTTGATCATGCCCTCAACCTCAGCAGCGAAGTTGGCGGAGCCTGGAGCATTCTCAAGAAGCTTGTCTTCTGGCTTGATACCGCATGCCCACACACGGAAGAAGGTATCTGGTCCGGTCTTGAGTGCCCACAGCTGACAAGCCGGGGTGAACGGCAGGATACCGTCGTCTTGGTTGTAGGACATCCAGAACTTGGCAGTGGTAGTAGAGTTGGAAGCGGTGGTAGTGGTGAGCATAGTGGCAGTGTTGGGAAGACCGACAGTGAGCAAAGTGAGGAGAACGTGCAACGCCTTTTGCCCAGCCTCCGGTAAGCCCCTCACGTGTCCCATGACACTCTTAGCCCTGATATTCTCAACCTCGCGGACGCTGGTCAGGATATGCTGCTTGCCGTATTCCTTTCGAGCGCGATCGGCAGCACAGTCTACGCCGCCCCAGAACTCCTTCATCTGCTGGAAAACTTTGAAGCCCAGCGCAACGATCTGACGGAGCTCATCGCCCGCTGGATCACCGGCGGTGATGCCATGAGCCTCGACGAGAACAGCGGCACAGAAATATGGCTTGTACAACGTGAGATCTGAGAATCCGTCGGCGCTGATGGCTAGTAGGTTAGGCAGGTTGACGGCCTCGCCCTTGGTGGAGATAGTGTATTGACAGGACGGGGTAATGTCGGTGTTCTCGAGGGCGATGACGCATGATTCAATTCCATCTTCGATATCTGTGACGAACGCGAACAGCTTCTCGTCTTCGGAGTCGGTATCGAAATTCTCGATATTGGGAGAGGGGTGCACGGTGTCGTGGGGCTCGATGATCTCGTAATCATCGAACTCGAGGTCCGGGGCACGGTCGAATGCGCATTGGGAAGACATTGGCATTGCAGTTCTGATTCTTGAATCTGCTCGAGTCAGTGGAGATCGCACTTTGTAGGGTTGTGTGCTCACATATATTTCTCGTTGCAGAAGTCGTTTTAACTGTTGCGGGTGGGAAATGAGGGAAGACGAGTCTTTGGCCTCACTGTTTGGGTCAGTAGTAATTAGAAGCGCTGAGCTAAAATACTCACAAATGGCGTCAGTCTTGAAGGTGTTTTGAACCCGTGCTTCCGAAGAGAAGAAACCTTCCGAACGGGAGGTGGCCAAAGAAGGGCTTATATAGGTGGTGCGTCGTGCGCAGGCACAACTTACTAACGGAATTAGCGAGAATTAGCATTCACCGGTGGCGATTGAGGTATAGCTCAAGTTATATCAACGTGTGCGCGCCAGGACAAGTGATTGAAACCAGTTTCCCTGGCAGACTTCGCCAGTGGCGGCAGGCTTGTCAATAGAAACCGAGGCCATAAAGATCTTTCCTGTAGTGAGAAGCTTGCTATATATCGATTGTTCGAAACTCCTGACATCTCATTAGTACTCGTGATGAGAAGAGAGTAGGAAGGTTACATTAAACTACCTGACAACAACATACCCTGCTCTACGCCTTCCCACAATCCCCCAAAAATTCATCTAAGATCTTCTCGAACTCAACCGGCCTCTCCCAAAACGGCGCATGCCCCAGCCCGTCCAACCTCAAACACTTTCCCTTCCAAAGATTCTTCCACCTAATCTCATCCAGATAATCCAGATTAACATACGGTTCCGCGCCCCCATTAACCACCGCAACCAACACATCCTTCCCCTCCTCACCCTCCACAACAGCCCTCTGATCCACCCCCACGCCCTCAGCGAACTTCTTCCACATCAACAACCGACTCTTCCCATCGCACCGCCGCACATCATCCTCCATCCACTGTTCAAACGGCTCCCCCGCCGTGCCCTTCGCAAAACTCCGTATCTCTTCTTCTGTCAGATCCCTTTTGGCTGCGAGGGAGAGATGCACGTCCTGCGATAAAAAGCCGCGGGTCGTTTGCTGCGACCCCAGAGCAGGCGGCGTCCCCACAATCATAAGACCCCTCAAAGAAATCGCAGAACCATGTAGCAACGGAACCATCTCAATCCCAACATGACCACCAAGGCTCCACCCAAGGACCACAACTTTCTCAATATTCAAATGTTCTAATATTTCGACAGCGAGATCAGCGTATCCGCGCATACTATACGAGTTCTCGGGGTCTTGAGAATTGCTAGAGGCGCCGTGGCCCGGGAGATCGAATGTGATGAGACGGTGTTTGGAGCAGAGTGTTTCGGAGGCGAAGATGTGTTTCCAGATCTTGCAGGATGAGGAGTTGCCGTGGATGAGCAGGAGCGCTGGGAGGGAGTTTCTGAGCGTGGTGGAGGTTATGCTGATGAGGCCGTGGGGCGTTGAGAGGGTGAAGGATTTTGCTTCTGACATGGTGCGGTGGGAGTTGTGGGTAGAGGCTCGTTGTGGAGGTCGTAATTGTGGTACTCGTGATTATGCTGTGTGCTGAGGCGTATTGTGAATGTCGTGGGTTGGACTCTTTGGTTGTAGGTAGGTAGACAGAGGTAAGTAGATATAGGAAAAAGGGGAAGATCTCAACAGTAATGAAGTCGACAGCAGGTTATAAGTTTGAAGGATAAATAAGGCAGTTGAGGAAGTAAGCAATCTGTGATACTAAGGCTGACCCACCCCAGCTTATCAATGCGTACGTTCGAAACATGCAGCCAGAGCGAAACATACATATGACAAAAAATAATCGTGAGACGTACGTCACAGTTGTTTGTTTGTAAATTGGTTGCGAGGGACTGACGTGACAAGCGCAGGACAAAAGCGCTATGATCTGCATTGCCCCTCAATTTAATCCTCTCCAACTTGCTGTGGATGCTACAAAACGCTACACAAAACGTGGGAAACGCTTATGGGTCAAGATAGAAATCTGATGCCAGGTTCAAATCCTGATTTTCAAGAGATGACCGACGATCAGGACTTGGAATGCTAGGCACCATTGGTATTGGGTCACGTGAGAAGGTCCCAAACTCGCTTGGCGCATCTGGGGTACGAGTGGTATGTGGTAAACATGTCTTGTCTTACTCGTCATCGTCTACCTCTTCATCCTCGTCTTCGTCGCCATCTTCGTCTTCTTCTTCATCTTCGCCCTCGGAAACGTCTTCTCCCAGCTCTTTGAGCCGTTTCTGCATAGTGTTAGCACTCGCGACACTAAATTCGGGAGCAGTTCGACCTACCTTATCCTTCGTCCGCTTCTCCTCAAGATCTCCAAGCATAACGAGCAAATCATCCACCTCGGTCTGAGCAGCCGCTCGTGCTTCTTCCTTCTCCTTGGCGCTGGCTTCGGCCTTCCGTAGCTTCTCTTCCGCATCCTTGACTTTCCAAGTCTGGTCTTGAGTTTTTGTCTTCAACTCTTGGTTCTCTGCCTTCAACTTATCGAATGAGCTCTGCAGAGCTTGCTTTTCCTCCTTGAGCTGATCGATCTGGGCCTCGCTATCGCGCTCGCTGACTTGGAGCTTGCCAATTGTCTCGGTTACACTCGCGATCTGGTCTTTTGTGCGCTGTTGCTTCTGTTCAAGGTCGCGGATTGTTTCAAGTGCTTCCTGTCGTGCTTTGTCGGCAGAGCCAAGACGACGCTCAAGTTCCACGCGTGCTTTATTGGACTCGTGCAACTTTTCGTCATACTCTTGTTTGGTCCTCGACACAGCAAGTGTGCTGTCCTTCGCCGCTTGTTGCAGCTTGTTATTCAGTGCAGCGACTTGCAGGTTCTGTTTATTCTCCAACTCCAATATCGCTTGCCGATGCTCACGCTCCAGCTTCTTCATGTCTGCATCGTGGTTCCTGTGCAAGTCGTCATTGATTCGCTTGATATTGTTGAGTTGCGTGAGTGATGATTCCTGCGTCCTACGATGGTCGGCTTGCTCTTGGTTCAACCTTTGCTCCATGCTGAGAAGATCCGATTGAATCTTCTCGATGTTTTGAACTTTCTCTTCGATCTGACCACGAAGAGAATCTACCAAGTCACGATCGATGCCATCGTGAGACTGGTGTATTTCAAGGCCTGGGTCTCGGTCGATTGCTCGGGATAGCCGACTGAAGTTGTCTTTCATGAAGTCTACAAAGGTTGAGTCGAAGAAGACATCCGGTAGGGTCCCTGAGGAGCCATCGTGGGCTAGAACTTCGAAATCTCGGACGAGAGGATGGTGGCGAAGCTGCGTGATGGCGTCGAGGTATTTCTCGCGCCCTAGCCGAGAGGAGAGAACTGGTTGAAGCTCTCGTCGCGGTACCGGGGAGTCTTTTGTGGAGAATTCGTAAATGATGCCGAGCAAGGCAGCGCTGAGGCCTCTAATCACGATTTGGTCACTGCCTGGCTTCAGTGCATTCTGCACTAGGCTCTGGAGGCTACTCGCCTCCCCTAAGAAGTCGTTCACAGCGGCAGCATCTTCAAAAAGCCACCCAGACAGTATCATCAAATAGGCGATGGCTATCCTTTCATCCTCTCCCAACTGCAGGCTCGCGATGAGATTTCCGGTAAGCGCTTGTATGCACGTAACGACCTCCTCTCCGCTTTCCGCGTCGCCCTCAGCAACCTGCATCAGGATATTCTTTGCTTCGTGATCTTCGAAGATCAGGTGAAAAATCAAGGTAGCGGCAAACCAGGTCCGATAAGGGTCGATTGTCTGAGCTCCCTGCGGTCCAGAGATGAGAGTTGTTAGCGCATTTGCCGTCTCATCCTCGCCCGACACATGTCCTTCGATCGCCCTCCGAAGGAAGTGATGGCGGATTTGTATGTGGTTGTAGAAGTAAGCTTTGATACATTCACACGCAGCAAATCGAGCATCAAAGAGATCGTTCCCCGCTGGACTGAGAGCAAGATCTAATAACGCATCTATCACATAGACCGTTGTGAGGCCATTCGGGGTAGTAGCACCATTAGTGGTCGGCTCGATGATGGGGCGAACCTGGAGCTGTGCGAATCCCTCTTGTAGCCGAGCATTACCACGAATCATGTCGGCGCAAGCATTCAAAGCTTCAACTTTTATGGGTATTGTCGTTGAAGGATCGAAAGCCATATTCAAGACCTGTTGGAGTAGGCCATGTTTCTGGAACGCGTTCTGGTTGGGCAGGGTGCTTGTGCTCCCCTTGACTAGGAACATGCGCAAGATGGCCAGCAGTCCCCAAATGTTCTTGTCACTCTGCGGACTGACCCAGTCATCGTCATCCTCGCTCTTTGCGGGGGCCTTCCTTGCCTTTTTCGCTCCCGGAAGCAGCTCAGCGAACTTCGCTACGCCGCCCGTCTCCCTAAATGTCGTCTGATTGGACGCGTTAAACCGCACAAGTTTCGCGAGTAGCGACAGGCAATCTTGCACGACAATCCCTCCCTGAGTGAGCGATCCGTCGCCCTGAATCATGCTGAATATCTTTTCGAAGGCGTTCTCGAAGACGAAGAGTTTCTGGAGCTCGGACGAGGACTGGGACAGGTCGTTGAGGAGGACCAGGCCGGCACTGCGCACCGCATCTCGCGGGTCGTCCAGAGTTGCTACCAATCGCGGTGTACCCAAGGGTGCAGTCAAAATGCATTCCTGTGTTCGCTCTGGTCTTGCATTCGAGATAGCTTGTATCAGTTGTAGGGAGTATAGGCGTGAGTAGAAATCGGGTGTCTCGAGGAGGTCGAGGAGGATGGTTATGTTATCTTGCCGCTACCATAAGCTCAGCACGTGCGGTTTGAGAGGACTAGGAGGACTGACCTGTGTGAACTCATCTGCAAGCCAGAGAGCGATTTCGTCTGACGCTTCAGGCTGGGCCATCGTCAGCTATGGGGTTGGAGTGCAGAGGCCACTTGGCACTTACGCTGTGCTCATTGGGATTAAAGAGCATGAGCAGCGTCTCCAGCACCACCTTGATAGTGTCGACATCTTCGGAGTCCTTCGTCAAGCAAGCTATAAGCCCGCGGAGGGCCCCCGAGGCGACTGAGGCAGGGTACTCTTTGGCAAAGCTTCGGAGTCCTAGGATAGCAGCGCGGCGGTCTTCGACAAGCGTCGCGCTCGCGAGTCGGCTAGAGAGGGTACTGATAGTATCTGTGGCTGTCTGTTTGGCAGGCGCCTGAGCCTCCAGCATGCGTAGCATTGTCGCAGGTTGCTATGCGCTGGTCAGGAATTCATGGCGCGACGAATGGTTGATGCAAGATTCGATTGGTGTGGGTCACAAGGGGTGGAGAGATTCCAGTCCAGAACCATGTAGGCATTGACTATGGTATGGTATCCGTCTGGTAGGACTATGCGATAGTAAAGAGCTGTGCACTGTGAACGATAAATCGTGAGTTCAATGTTGTAGTAGAAAATGCAAGGTGAGGCTCAAATGATCGGGAGCGGTGATCCCAAAGCAGCATGGCGCGAGAAGCTAGTGCCCCCGGCCTTGGCTATCTTCAAAGTTTCAACCTCGTCTTTGTGGAGGCCTACTCTTTCATCGACAATCCCCAACACCACTTCGACACTCCGCGCTGACCCCAGCATCTCGGGCGCACATTCGGAGCCTGCCAATATCGAGTGGCTGTCCTATCCCCTCTCACTCCTTTGCGGCTAAGCAAGCTTGATACCGCGTCGCCGCCTGTTCATTTCCTAGCCGTCGACATCGCGACACGCTCCCCACATCTACATCTATCTGCAGTCTCGTGGCACAGAGTGCTAATATATAGTGCCGCTCCATCTCCCGCTTCTGTTCCCACCTTCGCGAGCACAGGCTATCGTCCGACTGTCGAACAGCTCGTGGCCTCCCCTCACTACACCTTCTCTCACGCTCACATCCCCCGTCTCGTCGAGTACAAACCACCATCATGGGTGTCCCCGCTATGTTCCGCTGGCTCAGCCAGAAGTACCCAAAAATCATATCTAGTGTCATTGAAGACCTCCCTAAAGAGATCAACGGTGAAAAGATGCCGGTGGATCGCACGAAGCCCAATCCAAACGGCGAGGAGTTTGATAACCTGTATCTCGACATGAACGGCATCGTCCATCCCTGCTCCCACCCAGAAGACAAGCCCGCCCCTAAGACTGAGGCCGACATGATGCTTGCCATCTTTGAGTACACTGACCGCGTGGTCGGCATGGTGCGACCCCGTAAGCTCCTATATCTGGCTGTCGATGGTGTTGCGCCCCGTGCCAAGATGAACCAGCAGCGCTCTCGCCGCTTCCGCTCTGCCCAGGAAGCTAAAGAAAAGGACGATGAGCGCGCTGAGTTTGTGAAGATGTTGAACTCGCAAAAGGCGAATAGGGGCGAGGAAATCACGAGCCTAGAGGAGGTCGTTGAGAAGACCTGGGACTCCAACGCCATCACCCCGGGCACGCCTTTCATGTTTCTTCTTGCCGAGAGTCTTCAGTACTGGTGCGCGTACAAATTTACCACTGATCCGTCATGGCGCGACATGAAAGTCATTATATCCGACGCCTCTGTCCCTGGTGAAGGCGAGCATAAGATCATGAATTTCATCCGCTCTCAACGCGCCATGCCAACTCACGACCCAAACACCCGTCATGTCATCTACGGCCTAGACGCTGATTTAATCATGCTTGGGCTTGCCACACATGAGCCGCACTTCCGAGTGCTTAGAGAGGATGTTTTCTTCGACTCCGGCAAAGACAAGAAATGTACTCGTTGCGGTCGTAAGGGTCACATCAGGTCAAATTGCACCCATCCTGATGATGGAACCAAGTTGACGGAAGCCGAGGCTGATCAAGAGTGGAGTGGCAGTGAGCATCCGCTGAAGCCCTTTATCTGGCTCCATGTGAACGTCTTGCGCGAGTATCTAGCTGTAGAGATGGACTCCCCTCGTAGACGTTTCGCCCAGAACATTGAGCGCGCGCTCGATGATTGGGTATTCATGTGCTTCTTTGTAGGGAATGATTTCCTTCCGCATCTACCCAGTCTAGAAATTCGCGATCAAGGTATCGATACACTTATCAACATTTGGCGCGATCTAGTGCCGCAAATGAACGACTACGTCACTAAGGATGGCTATCCTGATATGGGACGCGTGCAGCAGATTCTCAACGCCCTCGCCAGCAAAGAAGACGGCATCTTCAGGAAACGGAAAGAGGTCTCTGATCGCCAAGCAGCAAACCGAGCCCGACGTGAAGCTCAGCAAAACGGCGGCCACAAGCGCCAGAGGGAAGACGAGAATGGAAATTCCGCACCCTCGTTCAAGCGTGTAAAGGAGGATACAAGTACCTACTTGAATGCAGGAATTCCGTTCTTTGCGCCTGGAGAGGCTCAGTCAAACGCAGTTCGCGACGTTCATAGTGAGTTATTGGCGAACAAAAACCAAACCAACAAGAGCGCCGCCGCCCAATTGAAAGCATTGATGAAGGCCAAAGCCGATGGATCCATCGATGCAAGCCAGGAGACAGAGGCTACATCAACCCCAGAGACTCCCTTTTCTTCAGAAAAGCGCAAGGCAGATGCGATCGAGGAGTCCGATAACGGCACGCCTGGTAGAAATACTCCCATCCCTCATAAGCCCGCAGCTCCCAAGGAAGGGGAGATGCCCGAAGATACTGTCAAACTTTGGGAGCCCGGTTACCAAGAGAGATATTATGTTCAGAAGTTCCACGTCGCAGCCGACGACATCGAGTTCCGTCACCAGGTTGGTCGAGCCTATGCCGAAGGCCTGTGTTGGGTGCTGGCATATTACATGCAGGGCTGTCCATCGTGGACTTGGTATTATCCTTACCACTATGCTCCTTTCGCCGCCGACTTTGTTGACATTGACAAAATGAATCCCCACAAAACGTTCAATGTCGGAATTCCTTTCCACCCTTACGAGCAGCTCATGGGCGTGCTTCCAGCCGCATCTAACCATGCTATTCCCGAGCCTTTCCGCCCCCTCATGTCTGATGAAGACAGTCCGATCCTCGACTTCTATCCGGTCGACTTTCCCCTTGATTTGAATGGCAAGAAATTCGCCTGGCAAGGTGTTGCCATTCTTCCCTTTATTGATGAAAAGCGTCTACTCGATGCCATGGCCACTAAATACCCCGAGCTCTCTGATGACGAAAAGAAACGCAACGAGTTTGGAAAGGAAACTCTCATGTTCTCGCAAGAGAGCCAGCTTTTCGAAGATGTGGAGCAGACTTTCTATCGCAAGGCTGCCCAAAAGCTTACAATGGACCCCGTGAAAAGCCGAGCGCTTCATGGTAACATAGAACCACATGACCTCTTTGTTATGGATAGCCAACTCGTCCCACCGTTCGACGTCTCAGAAGAGGATGCTATTCTATTTGAGATTGTTCAAGATCGATCCATGAGGTTTGTTCCCCTCCAATGCGAAATTGATTCATTGCTAACGTATGATAGGGTGTATTATGAGATGCCCAAACTAGAGGCGAAGCGCGCACACAAATCTGCCCTTCTCAAAGGTGTCAACATGCCGCCTAAGGCGCTTACTGACGAAGAAGAGGCTGGCGTTCGCAATAACCGTGGCGGACGTGGCGGTCGCGGAGGTGGACGGGGCGGTTTCGACAATGGCCGCGGTGGCCGCGGAGGGTACAATAATGGCGGCGGGTACGGGAATGGACGTGGTGGATATGACAACAACCGAGGTGGAGGGCGCAACAGCTTCGACGGGGGCCGTGGTGGGTTCGACAACCGAGGAGGGGGGGGATATGGAAACAATCGCGGCGGTTATGGTGGAAACGGCTATGGACCGCCCCCGGCTTTCGGAGCTCAACCCCAATGGCCTCAGCACGGCCCGCCCCAGCATGGTGGATACGCACCTCCTCCACCCCCTGGATGGGCACCTCCGCCGCCTCCCGGATGGAATGGCGGATATGGTGGCCCTAATGCGAATGACCGTGGTCCTCCTCCTGGCTATTCTCAGCAGCCCCAGCAACGTCCAGCATGGATGCAACAGCACCATGGCGGCCCGCCTCCACCTCGACCGAACGACAACAACTCGTTGACCAACGAACGATACTTTAGGCCTGCCGATGAGATTCTTGGTAGGAACGGAAGTCAGGGAGGTGGCCGAGGTGGACGCGGCGGTTATGGCGGTGCACCTCCTCGCGGCGGAGGCGGATACGGGGGCGATCATCGCCGATATTGATCTCGATATCTACCTCTTCAATGGACTGTGGGCGCGAACGCGAACCTACAGTGCTTGAATGGAACGAGCTTCATCTTCGATTTCTTGAGCCAGTTCCTGGTACCTAATGATCTCTGATACCCCGGGTTTCTTCTGCTTCAATCGGTTCTATCTGGGCTCTTTGACTGTAAGATCTATCTATGATGGATGGGACATTTAGATGCTTGGGGTGTTTTTATTTCTGGAACTGTATAGTAAATTCTCTGATGCATGGAGTATGGGCGGGAAAATGAAAACTATGGAGGGGTTTCTGGAGTTTGAAATATCGTTCTGTTGCATGTGACGTTCGTTGAGTTTAGTGAACTAGTGATGACTTTATACAGGGTTTAGGTATTGTGTGGTGGATGGGTGGTATATTATAAGCTCCCTTGGGCAGAGACTCGTAGTGTACCACAAGATACGGGCATTTTCACACGATTTGCAATTCACGTATGCTCAATATCATCAAAGATAGAAATGTTAGTTTTATTACGTCTAAGCTACGTTGCTGCCCCCAACCCTCACAGCCATACGCAAAAGCCCCCAAAACCCCAGACATGGCGAAGTCTTGTTCAGAGTCCACACCTAGCCAACGAAATGTATACCGATCCTCTACCGTTCAATCTCAAACTCATTGCACTCTCACTGCGCTTTCTTCGCCTTCCCAGACCCTCCCTTCCCCACACCCGTACCCAACTCATAAACCAGCTTGCCTCCCAAATACGCCGCAAAAAGCGTAATAGGAGCTGCCAACGCACTACTAACAACTACATTCGTCGCATCAGGCCGCAAGCCCATTGCATTCCTTCTCGTCCACCAATTATACGCCGCGCCAAACACGGAGATATCATTCACGAGAGCATGCAGCACGCCGACCTGCGCCTTTTTGGAGGAAAAGCCGTCGCGCTTTATCACGGGCATCAGCTGGGTGGCGCCGGTTACGATGGCAGGGAGGGAGGTTAGGAGCGTGAGGAGCGTGGTGTAGTACGAGAGGACGGGGAAGGCGCTTGGGGCGAGTTGGATGGAGAGGGTTTTGACTAGGGGTGTGGTGTTAGCATATAAGGCTTGTATTTATGGAATCGGAGAGGCTTACATGTAGTGGAGACAAGGCCTGCGGTTGAAGGGTGCGTGGATGCGAGATATACGGCGTCGAGGCCTGCGGTGAGGAGGGTGAATGTTATAGGGAAGTGCACGAAGGCGGGGTGGTTTGGATGGCTGTGAGTTGTAAGCTGGAGGTAGAGATGGCTGTAGACTGTGGAGATTACGTACCCCATTATGATGAGCTTTCGGCGGGTTGAAAGCTAGATCCTTGAAGGTGTATGGTCCTGTCAATCAATTTGAGGTGTGCTTGGAGTCCTAAAGATCAAGTTGCGTGAGCTTTGCTTACGAGGAACGCGGGTCTTCAAATACGACGTCAAGAACGCAGCTTGCGGAGAGCCGAGCTGCTTGTGCAACTATACATGGCGTGGGCGTTGTCCATCCAATCACAGATGGCGAGAATGTAAGACTACCACAGTGGGTAGTGCGGCGCTCGTTCCGAGCGTCATCGATATTTTCAGAACCCAGGATTCGGAGCTTTGATGCGTGGGATAGGATGGGGATGGGGCTAAACCCTCTCAGGATATTGGCGCTAAAGCGAACATGGGATAGCTTCGTGAAGCTCCCGAGGTCAAATGCTGTTCTTAAGTTATCCTCGACCTCATCGTGCACACCCGTCTGGTTTATGTCTTAAATGTTATACACAACCATGTAGAGAGTTACCTATGGCATGATTCAGGCCAAGGCGAGAAGAGGAGAGTGACGTGGTCGGCATGGCAAGGCTGCACTACACCTACAAGGTTGAGAAACATCTCCTCTCTTCATCAACATAGATGCCTATAATTCTAAGCCCTCAAAGACACCTTAACTCTATTCCCTAGTCACAGTTTCTGGTTTGATCAACAAGTATGAATTCAGCGTCGACTAGCCCACCGGCACCAATGAACGGCTACACTAAGCTTGCGTCATTGATGGGCCATCATTCAGAGTTAGCCATATTCCGACGCTTCGGGACTCTCAATGCTCGAAACCTGCTCTACTTGCAAGCCGAGCTTGTACATCTAGAGTTGAAGCTGAATAGATGCGCAGCAGCTGATCTAGCGTCGCACGATCCCGATCGAGCTATATACGACCGTGATTGGCAAACACTCAGTGAGTCCGGACAACTTCCGGATGGAAATCCCGAACAATGGGATACTATTTTAGGCATTCGAAAGACCCTGAAAGAATACAGTAAGTTGGACTTAACGTATGCAGCCGTGGATGCTGATATGTATAAAGATGAAGCTCTAGTGTTACAGAGCCTTGTCTCGAAGCACGACTCGCCAAATCCGCAAGACTTGAAGTTTCTCCAAAACTGGATGAAGCGGCCAACTATGGGATATGTGTATTTACTTGGAGCAGATAGCGATATCTGGGAGAAGCCAGACCCTGCAGATCTCATTGCCATTCAATGCCGCGAAAGCCAGAGCTTCTTCTCTCACTTTCTGGGGGACTTCGTCATACATTGGTACCACCGCTGCCTAGGAAAACGATTTAGAGTGAGTACCATATCAAACGCTGTAGATAAGGCTTGGGCTTATGTTGCTTTAGAAACCGGGCGCCGGTGGTATATACGCCAACACCGTGCATTACTCTCAGGATAGCTTGCTCCGACTGAGTACACTCGTAGGTACTACTTGTGCTTCAATCTTGCCCGTTCTAGCTACAGTGGTTCTATACTTTGTTGGCAGTATGAGGCACCGACTTGCTATCGTTGGTGTTTTCACTGCGGCCTTTTCCGCGGCGCTAGGTATCTTCACCAATGGACGAGTGGTCGAGATATTCTCCGCGACCGCTGCGTAGGTTTTCCAGGCTTCCATCTGTTATTGTCATTATGGAAACGGTTCAGCTTACGGGCACACAGGTTTTCAGCTGTTCTGGTGGTATTCGTTGGCACAACGTCCGGAACAGCAAGCGGATCAGGAGCCGTTTCTTAGACTCTTGAAGATGATTCCGTTATACTATCAAAATGCATCATTGGTTTCCAATGCAGTAGGAATGGCAATACAACAGAAGCAGTTGAAATCCACTAGCAGTTCCACAAGCAAAAGGAACCTAAATAGTGATATTTTGGCCTCGACTCATACAGCCAAACTTGGTTCTATTCTCCCTTACGGAGACTTGCTTCAGTGCGATGACTGGAATTGGTATTCGCAGCTTGTTGAGTAGCACGTCTAGCTTGCAAGGCAGCCTGTTCCTGGCGTCTTTGTTCTTCTGCAAGATTGATGGCTGCTTGTTCGCCTACAATATATTGATTAGCTATCATCATATATCCTTCCAGAGATACTGAACACAAGTGTAGTGCTAACTTACCAGCTCTCACTGACTGATGCTGCGTTAGTGGCAACAGAGCATCGTCGTTTACTGAAAGTAACTTTTCTTTCACAATGTATTCCACACCAAGCAAAACATCAAGATGGTCTGATGATGAGTCACCAAACACGTAACATACGCATTTGTGGTATTGGTTCCCATTGCTATATTTGAAATCCAGGGAAACCACTCCACTAGGTCGGACGGCTCGGCCCTGTACATCGCGAAGGCTAACGTTGCTTGGAACAGGATGAACAGTCATGCCAAGACTATTCACCAGGCGCTTCGAAATCCAATTTCCAGTCTGGCATTGGGTGTCCAGTAAGGCAACCGCGGGGGCCAGCCGGCCGGAATGGCGAGAATCAAAGATTAGGATATCCCGTTTGAATGACTTAACTTTGTAAGCTCGACCGATAAACGTGTGGTATAAATGCTTACTTCTGAGTTTGTGGTAACATGCGGCTGGCTAGGTTCAGTATTGGACCGCGTGGGCACGGGCCTCTCCACACGAGGCGTGGAATAGACTGGCGAAGTAGGTTCCGTAGACCTTACATCGCTCTCAATGACATTATCTTCACAATCTTCACAATCGGTACCAAGTTGTACCCCGTGAGGGCACAGCCCTTGTGCTTCCAAGGCTTGCGGATTTGGCGAGTCGTGCTTCGAGACAAGGCTCTGTAACACTAGAGCTTCATCTTTATACATATCAGCATCCACGGCTGCATACGTTAAGTCCAACTTACTGTATT
>Ga0115854_10058_pt1 | contig 21193 bp, 20 predicted proteins | sample InSIn2SAF170_FD_83868 | JGI IMG/M metagenome (GOLD analysis project Ga0115854, IMG submission 83868)
TCGTACGTGGTTGATTGGATGGAGTTTGTCTATAGGCACGCCGTAGGGAATATTCCGCGCTTTCAGGTTTTGCGGTTGCTGGCGCGGTGGGTTCTTGTAGCCTGTTTGTGTTGCGAAGAATATTGGGCTGTTGTTGTTGGAGGGATCGTTCTCGTTGTTGGCTGCTGTGGTGGCGGTAGTAGTGGATTGAGTACTTCGAGATTTTGTGGCGAGTTCTTGGATATCAAAGGCTTTGGTGACAGACGTGTTGAGGGGTGCGTATTCTGCGGTTGTAGTGTTTGGGATGAGGACTGTGGTGCCGTCTAGATTTGCGGTGTTTAGAGAGTAGTTCGTGCCTTTGTGCTCGAGGATTGAGATGTTTTGGGAGGCGGACTGGAGGTCTAGGGATTGGATTTTGGAGATTGGGAGGGTGGCTGGCGCTGTGATGTGCCATATCTGTTTGCCGTCTAGTTGGTTGAAGATGGTTGAGGTTCTGGCTAGTGGCGCCGATGGGGTGGGGGGTACTTCGGCGTAGCCTTGGGGTGGGGCGTATGTCGAAGCTTCGATTCTTCTTACTTTCTCGCTGCTGCTTGGGGATGGTCAATGGTTGTTGTCGGTTGCAAACATTTTTGGCACATACCTGGTTTTTGAACGCTTTGCTGGTGGCTCGGGTACTTTACTTGAGATGTCGTTTGCTTTCCTCTTTGGATTCACACTAGATGTAGAGCTGGACTTGGAATCTGTTGAGCTATTTGAGCTAGAACTGCTGTCGCTCTCGGCACCAGATAGACCATCGGACTTGTCAATTTCATTGTCCGAATCATTGTCGGCTTGCGGGAGGTCTGGTTTAGTTGTTCCGTTTGTAGTTGGCTTGGAGACAATTTCATCCGCTGAGCTCGCGGATTCGTCCTCGCTCGAGTCTCGGACACGCTCATCGCTGAGTAGTCTTGAAGGCATGCTAGATGGGCCAACTCAATTTTATCGTGGCCGCTTTATGTTGAGATACCAATTTTGTACACCAATTTGACATCCAGCATTCAAGAATAGTGCGGCAGTGAAGACATGAATTGATCGTCTCAAAATTTTGGTCGTGTCTGGTCGGTTAAACTTTCGGCTGAGTCATCATGCACCAGACAAAAATCCAGTCTTTCTACTTTGGGGTTAGTCCTGCAAGGCTTCTCATTTCTGACAACTCTTCCTTCAAGCCTTCTACTTCCACCTCTTCGATGTCATCAGGTAAGTCTCGAAAAGAGGTTCCGAATTTGCCAATCTGACTTCAATAGCTGTACGCGTGAGTGCGGTTGCGAAAAGACGCAGGCTCAACAATGGCACGTCCACTCCGGGCGTCGAGGTTGTTGAGTCTGCTGTCACGACAACGACACAAGTGTCTTCGAAGGGAACTGACATTACCACGCACAAGACAACGATAAAAACCATTGACAAGGCCCCCGAACAGGTTGATCCAGTAGACGACATTGCCGCACCCAATGGAAACACATTCGAACCGCTAGTCCAGGCTAAGATCGTCAAGTTCAGTGGTATTCGTGAAATCGAACAGATCAATAGCCATGCATTAAAGGTTCGACTCTCGAAAGGTCAAGTATGTGTTTGGTCCCAGATGGGTGACCTCAATGCTGACAAGTGACAGAGATGTGTGGTACGTGGTATCACCAAGATCTGGATCAGGCAAGGATCTGTATCCGTCTACGGCGCGCTATTACACGAGTCTCCGCAGGTTTACACCATCTTTGCTTCTATTGCTGAGAGTCTTCCCGAGATACTGGCTCAAACCAAAATTGCAGAGTTCCAGCTCGAATGTATTCCATCAGCTAACTCCAGCTTCCCCAGCACATTAAATGTGCCTGGGAAGCTTGGTAGAGCAGCCCGAAGTTCACAGATGACCTTTCGAGTTGTCGAAGCAGATCGTGAAGACATTGAAGGCTCTTTGGATTCTCGCACGAGTACTATGGATGAACAGATTCATAGTATCTTTTTAAAAGCAACGAATTCATTTCAAATATCTCGGCAGCCTATGGGTGACGAGAATACACAGGACAAGGAAGTTGTGCGACCGAGGATATTGGTGTTAGGGAATCGTTCTGGCTCCACCTCCAAAGCTTGCATTGGTATTATCAACCGACTATTGACCGAGAAACACCAAGGCCAAACCAATGATCAGGTTGCGCTACTCGATTTAGATCACATCTCGCCCATGTTTGCATGCCCAGGCACTGCAAGCCTGGCACTGATCAAAGCGCCAATCTTAGGTCCTTCGTATACTTCCCCTTTGCACATCAATTCAAGCGCAACGAACAGACTAATTTGCAGCTACTATGTGGGAAATGTCGAGAGCACTACCAAACCTTACCATACAACCTTTGTCGAGAGCCTTCTGAAAAAGAATATCGAAAATATGCCCCTGGTCATCAGAGTTGGCGCTCGGTTTGGCGCACTTTCAGCGCAACAAATCGTGAGCTTCACAACGACGATAAAGCCATCGTTGAACATTTGTATCGCCTCCTCAAGATCGTCTGAGTTATATGAGATTGGCAAGACGATTGCTGAACAGTCCAGTGGCGTATTTTCACGACTTGTCCTGCGGACAACTCGCTCGATGCCCACTATGGATGTCCACCGGATGTCTCTACAATCTCACTTCAGACATGTTGACGTTTTAGGCAGGGGGCTACAATGGTTGCCAAAGACAGGTCCTACAATCACTTCGAGAAGTCTGAGCCTGCCTGTAGGTCCAAATGCACATGGGCTGAGATTCCTTGTCGTTCATGGTGGAGTCCTTCGTTACGAAGACATTGGCGAGACCTTGCAGAATGCACTGGTAACCATTGTTGCTTCCTACAGTCGGGAGCATACGGAGCTCTTACGTGATTCACAAACCCTAAATGTCGATCCAGTGTCGCAAACTATACACGGTGGACCACCATCTTTTGCAATCGAGCTTCGACAACTTGGAGAGGATGCAGTCTTTCTGCAGCACGTCGGCCTGGCATACGTGGACTCCTTGAACGAATCCACGGGTTCAATCACGCTAATAACTACTGTTAGTCAAGATGAAGTGCAGCGATATTTGGAAACCGATTATGAGCTCGGCTTGGTCCTGGAGAAGCCAAGCGCTGACGGAAGATTTGCTCCTCGGCTTCTGTTTGATTGACAGCGCAGCGAGGCTGGGACAGGGTCTATGAAGTTACGGTTACTTGACTGATTTAGTGTCTACCGCCATTCGCGCTGCACGACGCTAAGGTGATCCAGCTTAGTTAGAACTCTGAAAACAAGACACACGAAAACAAGGCATGCCATCAGGCAATTCCAGGAGATCTTTCACTCTATTCAAACGGTACGACGTAGCATGATGGAAGAATGTTCTTTGTAGAGCAGTAGTCAATAGGTAGGATAGAATCTTGAAGCTGCTGTTGGAGGATGGTGTAGAGCTAAGAGTGGCAGGTACAATTGGCGTGACTGCACTAAAATTTACAAGAGAGCGAGATTAAAAGATTACACTAATACGTTATAGGAAGTTGATTAAAAAGGAAGCTTGAGCAATGTGGGAAGCCCAGGTTCGGACACATACCGGTCATGCCGAAGATCAAACGACAAACCGATCCAGCAGTACATGTAGTATAGCACAAAGTGGCTATAACACCTTGAGACGTCTCAGTCTGATTCAAGCTGAAAAATTTCCGACTTGCAACGTTCGCCACAAGCGTACTATTAAATACTATTCTGTAACGAATCGAGCAGCATAGGTGGAAAGCACCACGTGCCAGTGACGATCAGTGGCATCATTTTCGGGCATAAAAAGCTTGATTGATGAGCTTATACCAGTCAAGCACTGAATCGAAAAGCTTGGCTCATGAGCTTGTGTCTGATCGAGCGCTAAATCGGGTCGGGGCATGTGGTACCCTGCATATGTCCACTCTGGAGGGTGTGTTCTTCTCTTAGGTCCAATGGTGTGCTACTGCGCACCCTCGTGCCTGTCAGCACAGAGTTCTGATGGCGTGAACACTATCAGTGTGGGTGACATTGGCCTATGCTATATAGTGGGCGAACATTCGCTGAGCTGCTCGCGGTCTTTGCGCAGGTCCAGAGAGCAGGACGAATACACTTGCGAATCTTCCATCCTTGACATTTGTCAATCTCCACTTCATCATGGCGTTTGACGACGTCTTGCACCCTGGCGCTGTTCAGCCTGCCATGGAGAAGAACGGTACTGCCGATCTTGTATCGGACACTCCAGTCGAAGCCACCGACAAGACTTGGTGGCAGCGTCGTGCCCCAGTCATTGCTTGTGGCTCTGGTCTCTTCTCCGATGGCTACCTCAACGGTGTTATCGGTTCGGTCAATACTATCCTGAGGAGGCTATACAAGACAGAATACGCCACGAGTAATGCTCAGAGCAACATCACTTCCCTTGTCTTTGTCGGAGAAGTCGTTGGCATTATTATCTTTGGTTACACCTCCGACCGCTTCTCTCGGAAATGGTCTATCTTCGCCTCTACCATTATTGTGGTACGTACCATTGGTATCGACTTCAATGGCTGTCGACTGACATGTGCACCAGTTCCTCTTCGCCGCCCTGGCTGCTGGGTCTTATGGTGCAGGTGGTACCGTTCACGGTCTGCTTTCTGCTCTTGCCGCGTATCGTTTCCTCCTCGGTATCGGTATCGGTGGTGAATACCCTGCTGGGTCTGTGGGTTGCTCAGAGAGTACCGGTGAATTGAAGGCTGGCACACGTAACAGGTGGTTCATCTGGTTCACTAACCTCGCCATTGATGTTGGTTTCGTTGTTGCCGCTTTCGTCCCCATGGTTGTGGTAAGTCATTCGATATCTGCTATCGAACAAACGCTGACATCTCTAGGTGCTTGCCACCGGTGACAATCACCTTCGTGCAGCATGGCGTATCATGCTCGGTATCGGCTGTATCCCTCCTCTATCACTTTTCTACATGCGATACAAACTTCAAGAGCCGGAAGCCTTCAAGAGAAACACGATGGCAAAGTGCAAGACTCCTTGGTCACTTATCTTCAAGAAATACTGGTTCCGCTTGTTGATCGTTTCCACCATCTGGTTCATCTACGATTACTCATCATACGCATTCGGCACCTACTCAGCTCCTAGCGTGGACAACGTTATCGGTGCTGATGCTCCTCTATGGAAGACTTTTGGCTGGAACACCGTCATCAATCTCTTCTACCTTCCTGGTGCCTTCATTGGGTCTTTTGTCTCAGACAGGATTGGACCAAGAAAAGCACTGGCATACGGAGTTAGTGCTCAGGCTATTGTCGGCTTCATCATGGCCGGCTGCTACGCGGATCTTGCAAAGCCCAAGAACATCGGCGGCTTCTGTGTTGTCTACGGCATCTTTTTGTCTCTCGGAGAACTCGGACCCGGTGACAACATTGGCTTGATCGCTTCCAAGACTTCTGCAACTGCCATTCGTGGTCGTTACTACGCGTTCGCAGCCGCTGCTGGCAAGGTCGGTGCCTTCATCGGTAACTATCTCTACCCCATTCTGGTCAATGATGCCGGCAGCAACGTGATCGAGGGAAACCAGTTTCCCTTCTGGGTGGCCTCATCTCTCTGCATCGTTAGCGCCTTTCTTGCATTCTTCTGTCTTCCTGAGATTGGACAAGATACTATCGATCATGAAGATGCTGCTTTCAAGAATTATCTCCTGGAGCACCATTGGGACATTTCTCGTATGGGTTTGGCTGGCTCTGCTGCCCCAATGGCTTCTGACGAAGAGAGTTCCAAGGTTGGTGGATACGAAACCAAGAGTTGATGATGTCTTATTTGTCGTCTCCTAGCGAAGCAGATACATTGTGTCTGAAAAATACCTAGAATGTCTGCAGTACATTCCTACTGTGCGTATGCCTCAGGGTGGGTCTCAGATATCTCCGCACTCATAAACCACTAACGTTCTTCCAATTTTGTTATTTTCAGTCGACATCTACACCGCATATAACACACGGAGTGAGAAGTGCTGTTCTCATTCAAAATGGCCTCTCACTTTCCGCATAAGTGCCCAATTATCCGAGACCCACTCCAAGCCCATAAAAACAGTGCAAACTTCGTGAACGATTAGCTGCAAGCAGTTTAGCGGTGCTAATACGAAGTACTTTTGGTACTGTACAGTAACGTCTAGACCTTCCGCCTTCGAGGTCCTGATCCCGCATCGATCTGCGTATCTCGTTACAGACGCTTGTCTTCGAGTACTCACGAATCTTCATTGGTGCCCATCATACACACAACTATTTTTGGCATTAAGTTCAATCTGAGTCGCGAGGATGGTGGCCCAACTGCGCGGCGGACAATGTCTGCTTTTGGAAAACACCACGAGAGGTGGAGTGAGGACATTAGTACGCCTGACTAATACATGTAGTGCTTACTATGGAAAGTCAACGTGAACCAAAAAACAATTGCAGTGATGGTTCTCCAGGATTTGGGTCGCCGATCCTGCTTCAGCTTCGCACGTTACTCATGCAATTGAACGGCGATGACAACAACAACATAAGCAAGATCCAACTGCCATGTTAACCAGCAGACAACGTTGCTCTTCTCGAATTCGATGCCTCTTAGGTTGGTCTTCCAGGTCACTGTCACGTAGTTGCATCTCAGCATGCTACACCTGTCCTTGCAAGCGACCATTCTGGTGTTTGCTTCCATCGTCTTGACAATTCTTCTACCAAAGGTATATTCGACCCAGGAGAAGCCCAGGTCGGCTCCATATCAAGCTGATGCTAATCAAACCCGCTCCAGATTATCCAAAATCGTTATTTGTCACCCCTTAACAAGATCCCTGGACCATGGCTTGCCAGTATTACAGGTCAATGGTTGATCTTAATCGATATGGCTGGGCACCGGACATCAACCATTGACAAACTTCACAAACAGCATGGCCCAGTGGTTCGAATTGGTCCAAAGGAAGTTTCCTTCTCCAACTCTGAAGTCGTCAAGGAAATCTATGGCCAACAGACACAATACCTCAAGGCGGCAGTGTACGACAATCTGAGCATGAAACCGGTAGGCATCTTCGGGATGAGAGATCGAGCCCAGCATGCTCAACGTCGAAGACTGCTCAGTCATGCTTTCTCGCAAACGGCACTGAATGATACTGAGCCGACTATTGATAACCTTCTCAAGAAGCTTATGAGTCGTATTAGCAGGTCATTTGGCAGGCCAACAGATATGCTTTTGGAGTTTCGCCTGCTGTCTCTCGACACTGTCGGAGCTCTATTCCTTGGCCAATCACTTGAAGCGCTCGACAACAAAGACCCTCCGCCTTTCCTGGAGTGGATGGATAATCTCTTCATTAGCATGGGCATTCAAGGCACGTTTCCACTACTACATGCTTTGCTGACAGTTCTACCCTTCGAGAAAACCCAAGCGCTCGCAACTGCAGCCGACAAGATCAATTCGTACGGCGAGATGAGGTTCAACCAATATATCAAAGAAAACGGCCGGCAACCGAGACGACGAGATCTTCTTACGAAAATCATCAGCGTTGAACTTGAGACCGGGGAAAGCCCTTTGACTGATGAACAAACACATTGCGAGGTTGGTGGTTTGATCTTTGCTGGCACAGGTAAGGCGTATCCAACAATCCACATATCTCATAAGACTACAGACTAAAAACGACAGACACAACAAGCACGACTTTAACCTACCTGTTCTGGGAACTAGCCAAACATCCCGAATGGCAAGACAGGCTTCGACAAGAGCTTCAAACTCATCTAGTCAACATAAACCCAGACACGCCTCCCCAGTTCAAAGACATAATCGAGCTACCAATCTTAGACGCGATCATGAACGAAAGTCTGCGACTCCACCCCGCCGCCCCAGCAAGTCTCCAACGAAGCACTCCCTCTGGCGGCCGCGAAATCTCCGGTTACTTTATTCCCGAAGGCGTAAGTCACCCACCACCACCACCAATCCCATCCTCATCTCCAACCGTCCGCATATATAAACTAACGACCATCCCCAAAACAGACAACAGTCTCAATGCAAAGCTTCACCACCCACCGCAACCCAACAGCCTTCCCAAACCCTCACACCTGGAACCCAGACCGATGGCTCACACTCAGCACCACTAGTAACGCCAAATCCAGTGGTAGTGGTGCTGCTGACGCCGAATTAGCAAAAGAGCTGTTCATGCCCTTCTCCAAAGGTCCCCGCGCCTGTCTAGGCAAGAACATGGCAATCATGGAACTCAAGAAAACTACCGCCACTCTCATAACGCAAACTCGAGTCAAGGTAGCACCATCCACGACGGATGCAAACATGGCCATGATAGACCATTTTTTGGCTATTCCGAAGGGCGGCAAGTGTGAACTGATTTTCGAAAAGATTTGATATGGTTAGCTTCAATCAAAAATGCATCTATTATGCCTGCAGCGGTTTGTACTTCCTGACTTGAGCAACTTCACAAATATATCCCAGACATAGTACAATGAACTTTCACACTTCCACATCTCTTCCCCTCCCCATAAATCATCTTCTATCCTTCCTTGAAATCTCAGCCTCGTACCTATGCACAGAAAAAAAATGCAACACAACCAAACCAATCCACGCCACCACATTCTGTACTCGTTTCTTCTTCCAAACCACACCCATCCACTACAATCCAGCCCACCTATCCTCGCACTCGACACTGCGCCCAAACCCACAAATTCTACTCCTCCCCATTCCAAAAGATCCCTAAAACCACATATCAAAGTCCCAGCCACTCCACCCCTAAATAACAAGAAGGGGTATGATACACCCTCATCATCAAGTAAGGTACATAGAGCATAGTACTGCGTAATACATGGCTGAACTATTCAGATCAGAGGTATCACCGAAGGGAAGGTAAGGGCATATACATATATTGTAGGCTTAGTATGAATGGACTCAGATTTAAGATTCAAGTTGTTGATGCAAAGGTTGTCTCTAGGATCGCGATGGTATATGTATGCATGCTGGGCTATTCGTGGATGGGGCTGATACTGATAATAACATATATGTAGTGGAAACTAGGCCCACATATGTGTATCACGAACATGTTTAACATGGTATCATAATTCTAATTGTGGTGACTATGTAACCACCGTTGAGAGGAGCTGCTCGATGTCCACAAAGTCGTGGCAAGCCTTGTGATCAATGTGCACGTGACATTGTTTGAAAAAGCAACGTCATGCCTGCTAAGCAGAGACATTGCTGTACTCCGAACGAGTAAAGGTACAACTTTGTTCTCTGTATGAATATCACGAAATCCCTGCATCTCTATCATATGCGCCGTGCACCTTGCTAATTCAACACCCGTGACCCTCCATGTCGTAAACATCGTTCAGCACATCTGTGTCTAGTCGTCCATCGCTCGTATTCGATGATGCCAAAAGGATAGAGAGAATCTTTGCCCGACTAGCACGAGTCTTTCTCGGTTTTTGACGCCTCATCCTGAGCTTTTCCTTTGTCCTCATTCTTGGTCTCGGCTTCCAAGACAGAGCTCCTAGATATAGCTGCCGATTCAGTATCTACATGTGGAACAGGCGCAGAGACAGTAGCTGCTGCTGCACTTGAAGGAAGGTGAGCAGTAGCTGCCGAAGCCGGGATCGAGGTTGGAGTCTGAATAGGAGCAGAAGGAGTCAAGTTTGAGCCACCCGCTATGGCAACACCAGTACCCGATACAGAATTTGTGGAAGGAATCATGCTAGTATTGGCGGCAGGTGGTACGATAAGGTTCGTAATAGGTGCAGGAATAACGGTATCAACGTTAGATATCGATTCGGCAACTGACTTGGAACCGCTCATCGGTGGCATACCATTTGGCTGAGCAGAAGCCTGACTTGTGGTTGGAATTGGTGTAAGTGCTTGAGGCGTTGCAGAAGAGGGCTGACTGCCGCTGGAGGGTTGTGGATGGCCATGCACTGGTGCAGTAGAAGGAGTTGTAGTGTGCGTCGTAGATTGTTGCTGTGGAATAGAGGACGCTTGTGAAGTGGTAACGCCTTGATTTGTAGCAGGAATGGCACTTGCTGATGCAGTGGCAGTTGTGGAAGCTACAGCAGGTGAGTCAGTCCTCGTCCTGAAGCTCTCAAAGACAGGATTTTTGTATCTTTGCACAAAGTCAGAAATGTGTTTCATGATAGTTCGTTCCTCATTGGTCTCGCCGCCTTCCAGTTTTGAACCTGGATGGCCATGGAGACAACGATCCTTAGCCGACGCGAAGATTTTCCGCCATTTTTCTTGGAAGCTGGCCTCTTGACTGAGTTGTGACATCATCGACGCTTCGAACCGATTAATGACGGCCAGACCTTCAAAGGTCACAGGACACCATTTAGGTGCTGTCTGGTTAAACGTGCCTGGAGGTGGCTGATGAGCCTGAGGATTAGACGGTAGTCCTTGTGTTGGCCGCTGCCCGTTGGCCTGAGGTGGACCCATGTGGCCGTTCGCTGGTGCACCCGAGGGGCCTAATTGGCCTCCGTTCTGCTGAGGCTGCCATGGTCCTTGATTAACAAAACCACTGCGTCCCTGATCTTGCTGTGGTGCTGGGCCACTATTAGGTTGCCAAGTGAGCTGCTGGCCCGAACCAGGAGGAAAACCAGGCCTTTGTGGTGTTGGCCGTGGCTTGGGTGCTGGAGGCGCATTCGATCGTTTGTTCTTCTGTGCTTGATATTCTTCCATAGCATTCGGTTTCGGCAGCCACGTAAACCCCTTTCCTTCTTTTCGACCTCGTTCAAACAATTTTCCAACTTCTTGGTTCAGGTTGTGTCTGACACTGCTGGTCCAACCATCAGAATCAACGACATATTTGAAATACGGCCATCTTGACTGCATTTGTTTGTAAATTTGTCGAAGGGTAATTTCTCCAGTCTCCTGCAACACCATATACAGCAACACAGCATAATTGTGTGGAGGCCGGGCGAGATCCTCTGGAGTACATTCCTCCAATGGTTTATATGGTGGTGACACCGACTTCGTTCTTGCTCTCTTGGGCGCCGGCTGTGGCACAGGGGTTTCTGCTGCAGGGGTCTCTTCTTCACCCTCAATAGATGGCAGAACGTCCTCTTCTCCATCTTCCCTCTTTCTCTTTGTGTATTTCCGCTTTTCCTGCTTTGGCACGTCTGTGAGAGGCTCTGGTTTTGGGAGCTGAGTTTTTGAAGGTTTCCTTTGCAAGACTGGCGGTGTAGTTTCGCCATTGACAGCACGAGCCTTTGCTTCCTTCTCCGCTCTTTCCCGTTCTTTCATTTCTCTCTGTGACATTATGCCGTTCTTAGGAGGTCGACCAGGCCCTCTACGTTTGGCTTCTCCATTCTGTATCGTGGCTTGTGCGTTTGCCGCTTCGCCGTTGGTGTTCAGTTTGAGCTTCAATTTGAGCGGAGTGCCGCTCTCCATGCCGTCTGCAATGTCGTTTGAGGCCATTTCTATGCCGTCTTCACTTAGGATCTCGCTGTCTTCGTCTGCAGCAGAATTGTCATTTTGCACATTGGGCAGACGGAAAGTGAACTGTACAGCAGAGATCTGTATTGTAGCACCAGAATACAGCCGTAGTGATTCGCCTCTTCCATACCACTGTTTCTCAAGGAAAGCACCGTTTCTCCCAAGGATGTCCATATAGAAAGCGGAATCATCGTATGACCAGTATACCTTGACATGTCGGCGAGAAATGGCTTTGAGAGCATCAAGTTCTGATTGAACAGACTGATCAGGTTGCAGAGTGCTATGGATAGGAATCAACGGGCAGCTATGAGGGTCTGGCATGTGATCAGCAGTGACTGGTGCTGGCTGTTCATCTTCCACAATGTCATCCTCCGGTACTGGTAGAGCTGATGTTGACTGATAAAAAGCGCTATTTTGATAGTCATACGGCGCCAGCTGAGGTTTGTGTAAAACTTCTAGCGGCCGGACGACAGAGGTATCCGATGGCTGTGAGTCCTGAGACTTGCCAGCTTGGCCATTGCCGTTCCCACCATAAGTTTCAGTTGGTCTGTCATCAACTCCAGCAAATCCGCCAGCCTCACTAACAACACTGCCTTGAACCTGGCTCTCAGCCGTTTTGAGCTGATGCGAGCGTTGCGAGGCTTTGCCGCTGGAACTTTTCGGCTGGGTCTGAGCATGTTCGGCGGCTTCTTTTGCTTCTCTGTCTCTTTTTAAAGCGTCTCTGTACGCGTGTTGATCTCGTCCCAGTTCACATTGATAGGTATTGAGATAGAAGATGCCATCGGCGAACTCAAGACGAGCGAAGGCTTCATATACACGCTTGACAGTGTTCGGCGAAGGCTCGCGGTCAAAGTGATCGGGGAAAGGGTCCATTGACATGTCGTATGCAGGAAATGGCAGGTCCTGCTCCAGTTGCTCAGAAGTGATGGGCTGTAGAAATTCTTGACCGAAAGACATTCGATGACTGTTCATAAATTGTCCATTTAGACTGGCATCTGCAAACACAGTGTTGTTTGCATCGATTGATGGCAAGCGCGCGTTGTTTGGACTGTGACTCGCGCCTTCCTCTTTGACGGCTTGTGCATCGAAGTCTCCATCTTCAGGCGGCGGTGAGATTGGCGATTCTAGGGGAGGAGTGGCAGACTGTCGGGTGGAATGGTCGACTTGCGCAGCAGTGACTGTGGTCGTTGTGGTCGCTGTGGTCGCTGTGGTCGCGAGGGCGGCCAGAAGGCCTCCGATGGCATCACGTCGGTCATTATCTGCCTGCGCATCTTCCTCAGTACTAGTAGTATTCCCAACTTCATCAGCCCGTGGTTCACTTGACCTGGCTAACTTTTCACTCTGGCGGCGGTCTGCTTCCATGGAATCGGACCAATCTGGCGCATGCGAATGCGGAGGTTCTGAGGGCCGCGAATACGGCCGGTCAAGCAGACCTACTGTCGACGAAGCCACGCTCGCCGACATGGTAGGTCTGCAGTGCTGTCGGAGGGTGTCCTGGAATACGGGCGGATGTCGAAGCAAAGCCTTGAACAGACATTTGGAGGGTGAAGATTGGCGGACTCTTGTTCCTCTACTTGTTGCACCACATGGAAAGAAGATCGAGTCTTCACTGCAGACGCTATTGACTCCGCTACCCACGCTAATGATCTTCACAGACGTAAAGCAACGAATCAGTGTTTTCATTCACCGCACTCAGGCCTAAGAGAGCCAACAGTCTGCCTATACGCTCCTCACATACCTCTTGTTCGAGAATTCGAAAATTATGCCGCCTAAGCAGAAGAATAAGACGAGATCGAGCACAACTACATCGTCAGACTCAAAGCCAACGCTACCTAACTGGCCAGCCCTGAAGCCGGTTCTTCCATTCGCTGGTCTAACTGTAGACGAGACACTCGAAAACCACATTGTAGTAGTCCAAAATCTGTTCACAGCAAATCTCTGCAAGGCTTATGTATCATTTCTATCAACGTTACCGCTCACCACGACTCCTGGCAAACCGAAACGAGGAGAAGCGGTGCGAGTAAATGATCGCTACCAAGTTGATGATCCTGTCTTTGCCAACCGGCTCTTCAAAGAGACCGCCATCAAGGAGCTCGTAGACTCTTATAAAGACCAAGATCTCTGGGGTGGACGAGTTCTCGGCCTTAGTTCGAACATCAGAGTATATAGATACAGATCTGGCCAATTCTTCGACCAGCACTATGATGAGAGCAACAAAGTAATCGGTCCTGACGGGATTCCTGGTAAGACCACTTGGACACTCTTGATCTATCTGACCACCTGCGATGGTGGTGAAACAGCTTTCTATCCTGAGGCGCCCTCGAAAAGGGATAAAACCCCCAACCCCGTGGTTGTAAATCCACAGGCGGGTAGCGCATTGTTTCATCGACACTTCCCCGAATGTTTGTTACATGAGGGAAAAGAAGTATTGAGTGGAGAGAAATGGGTGCTGAGAAGCGACCTAGTGGTGGAACGATAGTGCTTCAGTCTGGAGCAATGAACCTCCCACGTTAACGACCAACCCGTGGTCATACGCCTGGGGAAATTGCTTCAAGCGGGCGCAAAGGATTGTGTTCGCTACCGAAACGACGGCAAATACCAGCAATGGATGCGTTGTTGGTGTGAGTTGCTTCCATCATCGTCTCAAGTGCTCAGCGTCCGTTTCCGGTGTGGTGCTGTCTCGAGCTTCATTGATCATTTTGTCAATGCCCTTTTCCTTCAAGGCTTTCTAACCAGAACCTGTTAGCTTCACCTGCGGTCACTCCATTGGCTATATGTACAGCCTCTGACTAGCACTTACATCAAGACACGATCTATATTTCTTAAAGAGATCAGCGCACTCATCTGTAGACGAATTTCCCCTAAGGTACTCTGTGTTTCTGTTAGTATCCAAGATTGACATGGGGTCTGCCACGAACTTTCAGAATACCACTTCAGAAAACAGGTGTCATATCTCCTACAGTGGTCCCTGTCAGCTACCTCGAAGGCATGATATCGGCCTAATGAGTGTTTAACCTACTCCTTGACCTCATTACATTCTGGGGCTAGTGAAGCTGACATAACTCGATGATGCGTCAACGCAAGGGTAACACAGTAAATGGTTAATAATACTTTCGAGGTTATAGATTCTTGGATGTCTACCCATTAGTGACGGCCACGTCAATTCAAATCGCGAGACGCGCCTCTGCCGCCAAGACTTTAGGTGACTTTCACTTGACATTGGACCCAGAACTTTTCTCTAGTGGATTACACCAACACCTGCACCTGTCCCATTTTTGAATGCGCTTCCTGGGCCAAGTCTTCAGAGGTCTCTCCCAGGCTAAGAAGATGTCCGTTGATATTGCAGCAGATTTCAAGGCGTACCAGGATCGGGTCACGTCGTCCTTGGTCAGCGTTACCAGAAGCGCTGGTGGTATTGCTAACCATGACCTGAGCTTTCACCGCTCGATGAGCGAAAAAGTGTCGAAGTCGCTTGATTCGCAGAACACTCACCTACTCCGTCTTACGAGCAAACTACTTAAAGCCGCCACGAAAGACACCAATGTCAAACCTCCCACCCTTCACGACCGAGAAAGCATTGAAGATAATTGGAAGTCTGTTGTCGATGTTGTCGATGATCTGCTCGAAAAGGCCGATGCAAACCTAGATGAGTTCGATGGTGTGCTCAAGCGAATGAGCCCTGCTCGCCCGGCTACGCCAGAGACACCAGCCTCTGTTACGCCAATGAGAAGCAGGAATCAGCCAGGATACTCCTCCGCATACAACATCCCCAAGCCACAGCTTCTGTTTGAGAGACAGGTGGACAACGGTCAGACCGGCTTTTGGAAACCCCTGCTGAGAACAAAGCCGCATGCTGCGATCTCTCTAGAAGAGAGTATAGGAGATGGTCAGGAAGGATACAAGCATCCCTACGCTCACGAGATCGAACACCTCGTATATCCTCAATCTATGTATCAAGAAAAGCCACCAATCCTCTACGATGATCCTAGCAGTTCAGAGCCAATCTGGGTTGACACACAAGAAGGTGTCCTTGAGATGCTGAGAGAACTGAAAAAGGCGGACGAAATCGCTGTCGACTTGGAGCACAATGATAAGAACTCGTATATTGGGCTTGTGTCTCTGATGCAAATCAGCACTCGCGATAAAGACTGGGTCGTCGATACCCTCAAGCCGTGGCGAGAAAACCTTCAAATACTAAATGAAGTGTTCGCCGACCCAAAGATCGTCAAAGTTTTTCATGGCTCTACTAGCGACATGGTCTGGTTACAGCGGGACCTCGGCCTATATGTGGTTGGCCTATTTGATACCTATCACGCATGTACTGCCCTAAGTTTCCCTGGACGGGGTCTTGCTTTTCTGCTGATGAAGTACTGCAACTTTCCGGCGCAGAAGCAGTATCAATTGTCAGACTGGCGCATTCGTCCTCTGCCGAAAGAACTTCTCGAATATGCTCGCTCGGACACGCATTTTCTGCTTTACATTTTTGACAACCTTCGCAACGAACTTCTGTCGAAATCTACACCGGATAACAACCTCATAGACTATGTACGGGAAGGTTCGAACAAAGAAGCACTCCAAACATATGAGCGTCCCGTTTACGACAAAGAGAACGGCTTAGGCCCTCATGGTTGGCTTGGACTATTACTCAAGCGTGGTTCCAAAAGTTTCGACAAACAACAACTCGGCACCTTCCGAGAGCTTCACGAATGGCGTGACCAGAAGGCAAGAGAGATCGACGAGGGTGTAGACACAATCATGACTAATGCTTTTCTATGGAATTGTGCAGAGTTCAGACCACAAACTCGGCACGATCTGTTCAACGCTAGAATGATGGGAAGAGTACCACGATATGTTAGTTTACATTTCGAAGCAGTATTAGATACCATCAAGCGTGGCCAACGACTTGGCGAGAAAGGCCCTACTGTCCAAGAGATTGTCGAAAGAAATGCCGACAAATTAGAGCCTTTCAGACAGTTCAAGCGTGCCAATCCCAATGCCAAGCCTCAGGAGCTGCAAATGAGTGTTGCTGCCACCATGCAGCGACTCGTGCAGACCGGCGAGATGAACAAGACCGTTGCTGCAAAGGAAGAGGTCGAGGTTGACCAGTCAGAACCTGTGGCAGTTCGCAGCATGCTGTCAACACTGTGGGGTTTCATCAAACCAACAACACCTCTTCAATTCCTGGATCCTGGCACAGCTCGTAAAGCTTTGGAGTCCATCATGCCATTGCAAACCTACGTTGACTCCTCACAAGAAGCCCCTTTCAATGCCACTTCGACCATGGATGTCCAAACCATGCCTGCAGCACAACCCACAACAACCGACAACGACATTCGCATAGTCTCCGAACCCGACCACGACGTTTTCATCCTCAGTGAGCTCAAGAAGAAGCGTAAAGCCTCTGATGTCATGGACCATGACTCCGACAACGTCTCCCTCGCCCATTCATCCGCCGACGACGTAGCCGCTCACAAGATCGCCGACGACGACGGCGAGAGATTCCGCGGCTCACAACCCACCAGGAGAGGAATGCGCGCCGCCAAGAAAGCCCGCAAGGAAGCCGACAAGGCAGCTGCCGCAGCCGCTGCAGAACAAGACTACAAGCCATTTGACTATACTAACGCGCAGAGTGTCCTCCACGCTCAGCCCGAAGCTAACGGTACAGGTACACCCACACCGAAGGAGAAGCCTCTCAATCCATACGCTAAAGCACTTGACACTAGCACCGGTGCCAGACGCAATAGAATGGGTAAGGAGTTGGCTGGAAAGAGTCATACTTTCAAGTCCTTGTAAGCGAGGCCTCACTCAGGGCACACAGGATAGTATGGACTCGAGAGGCATGAGATATTAGCAGTGGAAACGGCATTGCAGTCCTAGTACGCTACTTCCCCTCCTTGCATTGTTGTTATTCGCCTTTAAAGCATCATCCTCTATTGCATCTTATGCCAAAAGACGTATGTGCTAGTGCAAAAAGATCTGTTTGCGTGGTGCATGCAACGAATTCGTGCTACTCACAATGGACAGGTAAAAATTCTTTGGGTGCTATCTGGATAAGTACTTACGTTCTAGACAGGATATCCTTACAGTAAGGTAGCTTATTGGTAGTAACACAAGAAGCATAATTACCCACCTACCTATATTCTTCGAGGCTATTTTCTAGCTCAGGAGATGTGAAAAATGAATTCATTCTATTCATTGACTTCTGCGAAATTGTGACCTCTTCCTAACTCCTTTGCTCATGCGTCCTTGAACCACTTGAATATCCTCCTATCTCGTCACACCGCGACTCGGTTAAACTGCAAAGGTGGTTTCTCCAACCCCTTTGACCTGAATTGTTTGTGACTTGTAGGGCGACCTTGTGATACTGGCGAAACGTTCCCGTGCGGAGCAGTGTGTCGTTTAATCAGTCGCCTCTCTATCCTCCAGACGTGAATTGAGTGCCATCGCGTGCACTATAATTGTAAATCCTTGACCACAAATTACTGCGACTCTACATCGCCATCTCAGCCTGTAATTTCCTCAACTCCTCCTCTTCATCATCTTCCTGCACCTTCTTGCTCGTCACTAAACAAAAAACCATTAGCACACCAAATTCATCACAAACCACAAACAAAGCGGATAACTTACCAGCCGACGTCGGCACCCTCGGCGCCCCCACCAACTCACTGCTAACCGGCACAGTCCCAGTCTTCAACATCCTCTCATCCATAGCCTCCTGCTCCAGACCCTCAAGTTCATCCTCCAATTCCCCTTCATCGATCTGTTCGCCTAGCGGTGCGCTTGTGATCGCGTTCGCAATCTCCTCGCCTAGTTGCTGCTGCTCGCGCAGTTCGTCCATCGTCTTGTCGACCTGGTCGATGGTCATGCCGCCGTGGATTTCTTTCATGGCTTTGCCGGCATTTTTCATGGCGTTTAGGGTTTCTTGATTTATGTTTGCGGCTTCGATGCTGTAGATTTGTTGCTCAATTTGGGAGATTTGGGCGGAGGTCTGTTCGAGGGTTTTTTCGTGGAGTTTTTTGCGACGGAGGGCGTTTTTGGCGGCTGTGAAATGGAACATGGATTGTTAGTTTACGTGGTGTGACAAAGCATGGTGAATTGTGGAAGTGATCTCCTTCCTTCACATTATTTGTCATGACCATGAGTACTCACCTGTTTTATTCGTGCTTATGTTCTTGCGTGCCGTGGCGTCCGCTTCAGCCATTTGTGATTCCAAGTGCCTTTCTCGTTTCTGTAGCATGTCTAATTGTTCCCGTAGGCCGAGGATTGCGTTCTTGGGAGCATCTCGTCGCCGCTGAGCGGACGATCCACCAAACCAGCCCCACATTGCGACGATTTAACAATCAAATAAGATGTTGAAAGAGTGATAGCACTGCCCGCAGCTGCGGGTGGGTGCAGAAACAGGATGGTGCAAAACTCGATATGGTGCAATAAGTGTTCGACGGGATGGCGTAGGTTTGTTCCAATCTTCAATACAAGAAGGCACTCTTCCGTGGGCGTTGAAATCGCGTGATCAAACACAGACGGCTATATCGTGTGCCTGACGGTCTAATGACGGAGGGGTGGTATGCGGCGCAGCAGGCAGACAAGGCTAAGAAAAACGCTTGGGGTTGGTCTTCGAGGTTATTCCGGAGGTTCGAAGGTGACTGGGGACGCTGGAGAGAACGGAACAATTGTATTGCCAAAGTGGTGAAGAAATGTCTGAGTGATTGTAGATACTGGTAGAACGTGCTGATGTTGGTTATGACATATTGAGCCAACTGTGGCTTGTGGTTATCACGTGGATGCGCCACAAAATGCGGCTGAAAGCCCCGAGTTCAGTGGTGACCTCCTTTTTATTCAGGACTTGGAAGGCAAGGATATCGCCCTCTACATCGATCTGCCAAACACTCAGACTCTACATGTCATTATGTTTGTTGATGAGAATCTACGTTCGACCTGATTTCCATGGCTGACACAGGCTCTAATACACCAATCGCATCCAAGCATATATTTCTTCATCAATTGAGCGAACAGCGAGTCAATACGAAAGTACGCTTTCTATGCTGTATCATTGAATATGATGACCATGAAGGCTGCTTGATCGTCGAACATAGGTATCCGCGCAATACGCTCACATTGACTCGAGCTCTTGTCGACGTGAACCTGGTTCTAGAGACAGCGAAGGGCAATCTACTGAACGAAGGCACCTGGCTCAACGTTATCGGATATGTGCAAGAGCTGGGGAGCAAAAGACGCCGTCTGAATGCTGAAGGGACGAAGTCTGCGACGAGAACGTCACTATCTCATGTTCAAGCAGTGCTGATATGGGATGCCGGCTCCTTGCACGTCGACCAATATGAACAGATTCTTGAGAAGCACCTGGCAACGGTCTCTGAGGATTGAGATACTGAGTTGGATTTGCCAAACTGGTATATGTAGCTTGCTAGTTGACGAAGGCATGTCCGATCTACTGTTTTCAAGTTTATACGTGCTCCAGCATTGAAGTGCAAAGGGTGCGAAGGTACCTACAGAAGCAAGGTTCGCTTACATTATTTAAGCACACGTGCCTGACAAAGACTTACCATCTGCACTCGGAACTAAAGGACTTGTACGAAAGCTCGAATGATTGAGTCATCGGTCACTAGGTCTGTAAGCACTCGGTATATTGGTGTGATGATGAGGTAAATGTCCTTTTCGAGATAGTGGTTTGTGTAGCTAGTCCGATGACGAACTGTATCAGAACAGTGACCCCTGGCTTCGAGCGAAGAAAACTGGCGACCTTACAACAGCCATCCCCAGCTCGACCCAGCTACCATTGGAATCAATCAAGCCCCTGCATGTTTCTCAAGGGCAATAGTGCTCCAATCAGTACCAAAGACAGCAATTCATCCCAAGCTATAGTCTTCGTCACAATCCTGTTTAGGCCAGCTCAGGTTATGCGTGTGCTGACCAACGAAAGGTCTTCCCAGCTCTATTTCGCCCGTTATAGCCTTTTAGCGCAAGTCCAATCGACGATTTGAGCATGACCAGCTAGTCACTAGCCATATTGAAGAGTGCTCAGGTGGTGCAATCTAAATTCCAGTAGTTTCCTTCTGAGAGTTCTGTAGCGGACCGTATGTTAAAGCCAGTTCGACACGATCATTGATTCCGCTCCCCAGCTACCTTCCGTCCGTCCTCTATACGCTCGACCCCAGATCCTAGATCCATCTCTTTGATTTGTTGGTCCAAGAGGTATGCTTCGGGATCTTTCCGCTTCTACACACCAGATGTCACCGCCGTACTTGAAAGGGAGAATCTCAATGAAGCAGAGACTTTCGAACTGGAAGCCGGTATCGATACGTTCGTGAGGCTTTGACCTTAAACATATGCCCACAGTAGTTGAAAGTTTTCGAATGGTGTCTCGGAGCCCACTTGTGCCTTTGAGACGAGCTCCGGCCTTGAAATAACCTGGCTCACTGCACAAGTTCGGTAGAAACCTTTCGTAAGCCGCAATGTAAGGGTGGACTTGCATACTTCGATTGGCCCTGGTGTGCATAGGACCGTGTTACTGCTCTTCATCGTGAGGCCGCCCTTCATGGTTGGTTCTTGCCTTATGCGAACTTTGAAATTGTATTTTTGGCTCGAAGCCCTGGTCCCAAAACAATATATCATGCGCAGACAATACCGAAACCGGCCCTCTTTTCGATACCTCTACAAGTGAGCAAGCAACCACGAGGCGGTATTGTTGTTGTGATATTGTCGGCTTAACCGAGCAATAATCTCTTCTTCACCATCCGCCTCTTCTGTTTCTCGCACAATGCAACA
>Ga0115854_10059_pt1 | contig 21099 bp, 19 predicted proteins | sample InSIn2SAF170_FD_83868 | JGI IMG/M metagenome (GOLD analysis project Ga0115854, IMG submission 83868)
TATAAGAACTGGTATACAAGAATGTCAATGCTATAACTCCGTACTCCTCTCCCTCCCATTATTTCTCTTCCGTGCGTCAGTCACTGAAACCTAGTGTTATGACGTGTAGATATATTGATTTCCAGCCAAAGTGTTCGCTTGGTTATTCATCTGCGCCGTCGAGTACTTAGCCTTTCCAAAATCGCATCGCCATTCAATAGTGTTGCCCGAGTATGCATCTCCATAGAACAATCTGAAAGATTGACCACCACCGTTAATCGCGTCATTAGCACACTGCTGTATTGCGGCACAATCCGAGAGGGTCGAACTGTAGATGGTGGTTTTGATGAGAGTGGTATCACCGTTGTAGTTCTGGTCGAATTGGGCACAGGTCTGAGCCAGGAACTTGAAGGCAAGACTCTTGGTGGTAGCGGTAGCGGTGGCGGCGGCGGTGCCGGTGACGGTAGCGGTACTACAAACCGAGCTACAACTAGGTATTGGTGTTGCTAAACTTGTAGTAGTAGTAGTAGTAGTCGTCTTAATAGTGGTTGTAGTTGTGGGACTTGTATAAGGTGTAGTTGTAGTTTTGATTGTAGTAGCTGTAGTGGTCGTTGTAGTTGTGGTTGTAGGACTTGTGTAAGGCGTAGTAGTGGTTGTGGTTGTAGGACTTGTGTAAGGTGTAGTCGTTTTTAAAGTAGTACTACTCGTCGTGGTAGTAGTTATAGGGCTTGTGTAAGGTGTGGTAGTGGTAGTAGTGGTTGTAGTAGTCGTAGTTGTAGGACTTATATACGGCGTAGTAGTAGTTGTGGTTGTAGTGGATGTAGTAGTTGTAGTTGTAGGACTTGTGTAAGGTGTAGTAGTGGTTGTAGAAGTTGTAGTTGTAGGACTTGTGTAAGGTGTAGTAGTGGTGGTAGTGGTGGTGGTGGTGGTGGTTGTAGTTGTAGGACTTGTGTAAGGTGTGGTAATAGTCGTGGTGGTCGTGGTTGTAGTGGTTGTAGTAGTCGTAGTTGTAGGACTTGTGTAAGGTGTGGTAGTAGTCGTGGTGGTCGTGGTTGTGGTGGTTGTAGTTGTAGGACTTGTGTAAGGTGTAGTAGTGGTTGTAGTTGTAGTATCTGTAGTTGTAGTCGTTATAGTTGTTGTAGTGGATGTAGTAGTTGTAGTTATAGGACTTGTGTAAGGTGTAGTAGTGGTTGTAGAAGTTGTAGTTGTAGGACTTGTGTAAGGTGTAGTAGTGGTGGTAGTGGTGGTGGTGGTGGTTGTAGTTGTAGGACTTGTGTAAGGTGTGGTAGTGGTGGTAGTGGTGGTGGTGGTGGTTGTAGTTGTAGGACTTGTGTAAGGTGTGGTAGTGGTCGTGGTGGTCGTGGTTGTGGTGGTTGTAGTTGTAAGACTTGTGTAAGGTGTAGTAGTGGTCGTAGTTGTGGTGGTCGTGGTCGTAGTCGTAGGACTTATATACGGTGTAGTAGTAGTTGTAGTTGTAGTGGATGTAGTAGTTATAGTTATAGGACTTATATAAGGTGTGGTAGTAGTCGTAGTTGTAGTATCTGTAGTTGTAGTCGTTATAGTTGTTGTAGTGTCCGAGCTCGTTGTAGCTATTGTGGTGTCCGAGGTCGTTGTGGTTATTGCAGTATCCGAGCTTGTTGTGGTTATTGTAGTGTCTGGGGTCGTTAAAGCTATTATAGTGTTCGAGCTCGTTGTGGTTATTATAGTGTCCGAGCTCGTTGTAGCTATTGTGGTGTCCGAGATCGTTGTGGTTATTATAGTATCCGGGGTCGTTGTGGTTATTGTAGTGTCTGGGGTCGTTGTAGTTGTTATAGTATCCGAGCTCGTTGTAGCTATTGTAGTGTCCGAGGTCGTTGTGGTTATTGCAGTATCCGAGCTCGTTGTGGTTATTGTAGTGTCTGGGGTCGTTGTAGTTGTTATAGTATCCGAGCTCGTTGTAGCTATTGTAGTATCCGAGGTCGTTGTGGTTATTGCAGTATCCGAGCTCGTTGTGGTTATTGTAGTGTCTGGGGTCGTTGTAGTTGTTATAGTATCCGAGCTCGTTGTGGTTATTATAGTATCCGGGGTCGTTGTGGTTATTGTAGTGTCTGGGGTCGTTGTAGTTATTGTGGTGTCTAGGGTCGTTGTGGTTGTAGTTGTGGTTGTGGTTGTGGTTGTTATAGTATCTAGGGCGGACGTAGTATCTGTGGTCGTTATAGTGTCCGGCGCTATTGTGGTCATTATAGTATCCGTAGTTGTTGTAGTATCTAGGGTGGATATAGTATCTGTGGTTGTTGTAGTATCCGTAGTTGTTGTAGTATCTATGGTCGTTGTAGTGTCTGTGGTCGTTGTAGTGTCTGTGGTCGTTGTAGTGTCTGTGGTCGTTGTAGTGTCTGTGGTCGTTGTAGTGTCTGTGGTCGTTGTAGTGTCTGTGGTCGTTGTAGTGTCTGTGGTCGTTGTAGTGTCTGGGGTTATTGTGGTATCCGTGGTTATTGTTGTCGTTGTAGTGTCCGAGGTCGTTATAGTATCTACAGTCGGTGTGGTGTCTGTGGTTGTTGTAGTGTCTACTGTTGTTGTAGTGTCTACGGTTGTTATAGTCTCCGTGGTTATTATAGTATTCGGGGTCGATGTAGTGTCTGTGGTGGTCATTGTAGTATCCGGGGTGGTTGTAGTATCTGTAGTTATTATAGGATCTATGGTTGTTGTAGTCTCTGGGGTTGTTGTAGTATCTGTAGTTACTGTAGTCGTTGTACTATCCGAGGTCGATATGGTACTTATAGTAGTTATTATAGTGTCCGAAGTCGTTATAGTATTTAAAGTTGATGTAGTATCTATAGTCGTTGTAGTGTCCGGGGTTGATATAGTATCCGTAGTGGTTATTGTAGTATCTATAGATGTTGTAGTATCTATAGTAGTTATTATAGTATCTAGGGTTGTTGTAGTATCTGTAGTTACTATGGTCGTTGTACTATCCGAGGTCGATGTGGTACTTATAGTAGTTATTATAGTGTCCGGGGTAGTTGTAGTATCCATGGCTGTTGTAGTGGTCATTGTAGTGTCCGGAGTAGTTGTAGTATTCGTAGTTATTATAATGTCTGTAGTTATTACAGGATCTATAGTAATTATTGTAGTGTCTGTGGTTGTTGTAGTATCTATAGTAGTTATTATAGTGGCCGTGGTCATTGTGGTGTTCGGGGTGGTTGTAGTGTCCGTGGTTATTGTAGTTTCCGTAGTTGTTATAGCAACCCTAGTGGTTATTATAGTGTCCGGGGTGGTTGTAGTATCCGCAGTTGTTGTGGTAGTCATTGTAGTGTCCGGGATGGTTGTAGTATCCGTAGTTGTTGTGGTATATATAGTGGTTATTACAGCGTCTGTAGTGGTCATTGTAGTGTCCGGGGTGGTTGTGGTATCTGTGGTGGTCATTGTAGTATCCGGGGTGGTTGTGGTATCTGTGGTGGTCATTGTAGTATCCGGGGTGGTTGTGGTATCTGTGGTGGTCATTGTAGTATCCGAGGTGGTTGTGGTATCTGTGGTGGTCATTGTAGTATCCGGGGTGGTTGTAGTATCCGCAGTTGTTGTGGTGGTCATTGTAGTGTCCGGGGTGGTTGTAGTATCTATAGTGGTCATTGTAGTATCCAGGGTGGTTGTGGTATCTGTAGTTATTATAGGATCTATAGTAGTTATTATAGTATCTAGGGTGCTTGTAGTGTCCGTAGTTGTTGTAGTATCTATAGTGGTTATTATAGTGTCCGGGGTCGATGTAGTGTTTACGGTGGTAATTATGGTGGTCATTATAGTGCTTAAGGTGGTTGTAGTATCCGTGGTTATTATAGGATCTATGGTGATTACTGTAGTATCCGAGGTCGATGTAGTATACGGCGTTAATATAGTATCTGTAGTGATTATTGTAGTATCCGGGGTCGATGTAGTGTCTGTAGTGGTAATTGTGGTGGTTATTATAGCGCTTAAGGTGGTTGTAGTTGTTGTAATATCTTTAGTTATTATAGTATTCGTAGTCGATATGCTGTCCGTAGTCGTTATAGTAGGTGATATAGTGCTTACAGTCGTTGTAGTAGGTGATATAGCACTTGTAGTCGTTGTAGAGTACGTAGTTACTACGCTATCTATAGTAGTTATAGTATTTATAGTAGTCGTAGTAGGGGTAGTACTACTACTTATTGTAGTTATACTTAGTGTGGTTGTACCTAGCGTAGTAGCGCTTATCGTGGTTAGACTTATCGTGATTGGACCTATTGTGAAAGTCCCATCACTTGTAGTGGTGCTGGTCGTCAGATTGGTGGTGCCTGTTGTAGTTATACTGCTTGTCGTGGTGGTGCTTGTCGTGGTGGTGCTTGTCGTGGTTGTGCCTGGAGTAATGGTACTTGTCCTAGTTGTGCTTGGCGTGGTGGTGGTGCTGCTTATCGTGATGGTGCTGCTCGTCGGAATACTACTGCTTATCGTAGTTACTCTTAGCGTGGTTGTACTTGGCGTAGTAGTGGTGCTACTCGTCGGAATCGTACTGCTCGACGTGGTGGTGCTACTCGTCGGAATCGTACTGCTCGACGTGGTGGTGCTGCTCGGCGTGGTGGTGCTGCTCGTCGTAGTTGGACTTATTGTGGTCGGACTTGCCGTGATCGGATCTATCGTAATAGCACTGCTGGTCGTAGTGGTAGTACTACTCATGGTGGTGAACATGATACTACTGCTCGTACTGCTGGTCGGAATAGTATTGCTCGTAGCGGTTCTGCTTGTCGTAGTTAGACTTATTGTAGTTGGACTTACCGTGATCGGATCTATCGTGATAGCACTGCTAATCGTGGTGGTGGTGCTACTAGTCGTAGTGACTAAGATGCTACTGCTCGTACTGCTTATCGCGGTGATACTGCTCGTAGTAACGGTATTGCTCGTGGCGGATCTGCCTGTCGTAGTTGGACTTATTGTGGTTGGCCTTATTGTGGTTGGACTTGCCGTGATTGGATCTATTGTGACAGTATTTATTGTGGTTGGACGTATTGTGGTTGGCCTTATTGTGGTTGGATCTATCGTGGTTGGAGTTGCCGTGATCGGATCTGTCGTGATAGTATTGCTACTCCCGGTGGTGACCATGATGCTACTGCTCGTGCTGCCTGTCGTGGTGGTGCTACGACTTGTTGTAGTACTACTGTCTGTCATAGCACTGCTGCTTGTCCCGATAACCATGCCGCTACTGCTTATCGTGGTGGTTATTGCGCTACCATTTGTTGTAGTACATGGCTTCGAGGGTATTAGTTCAAGATTCTACGAAGTGACTGAGTACTTACCTTCAGGATTCCTATGCAACTACATATAGTGCTAATAACATGTGGAGGCTGCTGCTGGAATCGCGACCAGGCCGAAGAACTAGAGTTAGCCGAAATAGTCGTCGAAGACTTACTGGTTAATATAGGGGTTGATATTTTCCAAGAGGACTTAAAGCAGTGGTTATCGCGACAGTGGTAGGTGAAGTTCGTGGTGCCGTAGTGGATAAAGTCTTTGCTTGCTGTGGTGGATGAATTCCTTGTTGCTATCGTAGATGAATTCCTTGTTGCTAACGTGGATGAATTCGTTGTTGCTATAGTTGTCGAGGAGGCCGTTTCAGATGCCGTTCGTTTCTCTTTGCCTGCAGCTGTGCATGAGATTGGATAGACTGCGGAGCAGTAAGCCTCAGCACTAGCATGTTGTGCGAGGATGGGGGCGAGTTCTCCATATATGCCACGGGAGCATATACTTCTCCCATATTTCTCAAAAGGCACCGAGGCGACGAGATATGAATACTGAGCCGCTATCAATATGCACACAAGAAGTGATTCCAAAGAAGGCATAGTAAGGATCTCTTGCAAGGACTCGAGATGAAGCCAACTTTTTGGGAGCGATCGGGATCAAGGGAAAACGACGAAGATTTCTCAGAAGTAGAGACACAGCATTGGGAAGTATAGCTAATGTTGCCGAACTTACGAAGTTCCGTAACCTGTCTTTATCTTTGTGTAGTCCATGTCGCCCAACTTACGAAGTTCCGCAACCTTTCTTTATCCATGGATAGTCCATGTCGTGGTCTCAAGTTGCCGGCGCCATGTCAACGGGTCGGATTTGACACATTGCCACCCTTGAGGACCGATGTACCGAATTTGAGATGCCAGAGATTGGATCGCATGAGTGCAGCTGATCTCAACCAGAACCGGACCAAACCTATTGACGCTTGAGTCTAGTGACATAATACAGGAATGAATACTGTACAAGGATGACTATCGTACTGTCCGATTAAGGCCATGCTATATTAGCTCCGCCCGGGTAGGCTAAGGTAGGTTTAATCGAACTGAAGTAGGCTAGAACGAGAATAGCGGGATGAGCAAGTCAGCTTCACTCGTCTCGCTCGTGCAAGGACTGAATACAGTCTAGATCTCTATATACAGTAGAGCGGCGGCGCTAAAAAAGATACGACTAGCTTGCTACTTTTACCATTTCTCAAGGCCAATAAAACGAATTGCAGATGAGAAAAATTGTGAGAATTTTGGACTGCACAATGGCGGCTAGTCCTGGACCCACTAGTACCATGATCAAAAAGTACCAAGTAAAAAGTACCAAATAGAGTGTTCGACAACGTCATACAGGGATCTGGACTGTAGACGACCAGCGCAAAGGATTGGCTCCTTCTTGCCACAATAAATATGTCATCCCTGCATACGTGACAAAAGCGGCCTCTTGGTCCATGTATGGCAAGGTTAGCACGCATCGATGCACGTCAAACGTCAGTGGTTCGCAGCTATAGTTTCCTCTTGAAAGTGACATCGGAATTCCACCGTTCGCTCCCAATTTGAAATTGACTGCTGAATGGAGGCGCCAAACGCCAATGTATACCAATGCGTGCTAATATTTTACGGGGATCAGGACGGTAGATTGCCCAGTATCTCACGAGCTCAGACTCATCTGGTCGGGGACTAGTTTTTAGCGCGTGAGCTAGACCACGCCCGTGATGTCACCTACAGTAGGTGGAAAGCACGAAGATGCCTGGCACGAATCTAGACCACCATTTTGGATCGTCCAATATTTCCGAGCATGCCGTCGTAGTTTTCGGCAACATCTACCACAATGGTTCCAATCTCATGCAACGAATACCAGACAGATGAACCGACATTGATCCAGCGCATACACCTAACAATTCACAGGGCAGGGGACTGTACAGTAGCGAAACCAGGACCCCATCGTTACCCCCCTGCATTGCTGTGGCGTCCACCTTTTCTGCAAATCCTGGACCCTTTTCAAGCAGGACCCCAACCTGACATGCCTGACCAAGCCAACGGTACCCTCAACAGCACCGATGCTCATTTTTCCGGTCAGCAGACAAGACACATTGACTGTGTTCCAGCGCGGATTAAGAACTAAAGTCTGTCTGTGACAAATTGTGGAAACGATTAGTCAACAACGAACCCATAAGCTGGGTATTGGACCCAGTTCTGTTCAGACACCAAAGACACTCGGCAATATGCGATGAGAGGGACTGGTTGACTATAGTGCTATGTATGACGACTGTACATTGGTCCTCGTCGCCACAACAGCATATCCAACTGTACCTCCAAACGACCATGCGAAATCATACCTCGATCCAGCCTCGCAAGTCTGTTGTCTTGCACTTCGCATCGGAATAATCCTTGCCGATGGGTAACGCCTGTACGCCGTTGGGCTGAATTCCACTCTCCTGAACTTCGGCAATTACCTTAGATACCACGGAACACGTATAGCACAAACACCACAGATCGGTCAGTGCAAGGCAGTGAAACTACGCACCTCCCTACAATGAATTAAGAAGCTTCAACCCACGAGCGAAACCAACAGCAAACTAAAGGCGAAAATGTTATCACGATTCCAGATACAGTAACAGAGGAGATCTATTAAACACAACAACTAACAAAACACTTGACGAACTGAATACACAAAAACTCTTTCCTCCACTCATCCGTTTCCAACCCGATCTCGCCTCCATCACAAATCAATCTGCATAAACTCGTTCACCAACACCATCATCTCCTCTAAATTTCATATCAATCCCTTTCCAAAAACCCCTCAAACAAGAAGCGCAGCAACCAGCGCAACAACTCCAAAACTCGACCCAGCAAGCTTCACCGAACCAGCAGCACCAGTATACGCAGCCGGCATAGCAGAAGTAACACTAGCACTCATACCCTCACTCTCACTCTTACTAGAACTCTTCTTCGACGTTGCCGCAACCGGTGCCGCCGTCATAGCCGCAGCACTAGTAGTCTGCACAGCTGGCGCAACACTAGGCGTCATAGGCGTGTTCGTCGCCGCCATCGCCGCAGCTGCCGGTGTCATAGCGATCGTAGTCGGTGCACACGAAGCCTTAACCGTAGTTGTGCATCCGCATTCAGAAGCACTGTATGTCACGGTCGTAGTGCTCAGACTCGTTGGTACGGCAGTAGCATCACAGCTTGATGTTTTGTGGCAGCCGCATTCTTCCTCGTAGTAGATGTACGTTACGCTTCCTGCTGTGCCGTTCATGCCCATGTTGCCCATCATGCCAGTCGGTTGAGGGAGGTAGATTGCCGTCACGACGGTGGTAGTTGCGGTCGCTGTTGTGGTGGCTGTTGTGACTGAGGGAAAAGAGAGCGATGTTGTGGGCGCGTTGGTGGTGGACATGGAAGCGGCGTCGGGGATGACGAGTGTGAATGCGGGTGAGAAGACGGGGGATGCGTTGCCTTGGATTAAGCCGAGTTGGTAGATTCCTGAGACGACGTTTACGGGCACGGCGACGGTCCAGGTGTATATTCCGGGGGCGATGAGGCCGTCTGTTGAGGAGGAGCAATTTGTCAGTATGCTACTGTTTGTAGTGTTGTGATAATGAAGAGGAAAGGAGATATTGGCGTTTGATGACGATGGTAGTGAAGAATTTTGCATGTTGCTGTAGGGAAACTTACCAACGATCTGGAACGCATAAGTACTATTCCCAAATGCTAATGCAACTGGGCTACCGTCGCCAGCGGAGAATGAGATAGGCCATGTTGAGCCAACAGTCACTGGCGCCGTGAAAGTCGTGTTGCTGAAAGTAACAGCTTGTGCGAGTGCTGCACTGGCGAAAGCGCCGAGAAAAAGGAGCGATGAATACATTTTGGTAGATTGGTATGTGGTTTGGGGTTGGAGGACTTGAGAGGTAAAGTGCAGAGAAAAGGGTAGGGGTATAAGGGAGGAAAAGTTGAGTACAAAGGGAGCGATGGGGACAAAGAAGTCCTTGGACCAAAAACGAGTGACTGTTTCGAAGCAGAAGGACCGAATTGACTTGATCTTCGAAATGGAGAGTGGTGTGCTGGAGTTCAGTAAAGGGCAGATACAGGCAGCTCTTGATATACCGTGTCTTCACTGTGTTACTGTGTTGTGTTGACCATCATCTGTGCGAACATTCTCAGTGTGGGTGGAGTGGTGGGACCTGGACAATTGAATGGAATGCGTTGTCAGCATAGCAACACACGGTCGTTGGAGCATCATTTTTGTTCATTGTAAGAACTTAAGTCCGTGCATGCTCATCTTAGTGAGCTCTGCAGCGGGTGTACCTGATTTCAGAAAGCTATTCTTGTCGTACAGCCGACATCGTTACCTTCGAATATTATGGCCGTCATCTTGACTGGTAACAAGTAATCTCTCTGTCCCGTTCCTCAGACCACGACCGTACTCCCAAGCGAAGTAAGATATTGGTTTCGTTTCATGCTGCTATGAATTATCTCTACTTCCAACAACGAGATATGTAATGCTCACATGACGATAAATCAACCGACCTCACCTGCGCTTGATCAACCTATGCCTGCACACCTTTGATCCGGGAAAAAGCACCAACACCATGCTCTTCACCGCTAGGTATCGAGAAAGGACTCTTTGGTGCATCAGGACTTCTCGGACTCATAGCAACAGCGAATAGATCTTCCCCATCCTGTGAGCTCTGATGTCTTGGTAAAACGCCACTGTCCGGCCTTGCAGATAGATCGCCTCTAGCTATACTAGCCAAGCTAGCACTTGCACTCATAGCTTGCTGATCAGTGACTTCTGTTGGAGGTTGCATTGGCATTATTCGTTTTGGCGCGGCGGGACCTGTCGAACGTGTAGTCCTGTCCCCGCGAATTGCGCTGAAGGAGGATACAGCCATATCGCTAGCTTCAGGACTCAGAGGGTTGAGTTCTCTTATTGGAGTATTGACGTTGCCAGTTGCTTGGTTCTCGGTCGTCGTGATACTCAAACCCTTCAGTTTCTCTGTCAACCTTCTTCCACCAGGTGATCTTGGACTCTGAATTCCAGGGCTTAGTGGTGGGCTTGCAACTTTATCTATGCTTCCAAGATCCAGCTTCAATCCAGCAGATGCTGTTGATTGTTTAGGTTGTGGAGTAGATATGCCAAAGTTCTGTTCTATCCATTGTTTTTCTGCCATGGCCATCTCTAAGGCAATTCCCTCGAGGTTGAACTCGCTTTCTGAACGGATCTCTTTCGCAAGTACCTGTAAACGACGTTTCGCCCAGATAGTATGCAAAACACCCTTCTTACCACTCGCTTTTGCAGTGGCGCCCAGTTCTGGTGTGAATATGGCAGGGAGTGGGTATACAGTCATGTGCAGGGACATTGAATTCTTTTCCGAGTCTTTCGCTTTGGAGGAAGCATCATTAAGTATTGAGTTTTGTAATTTCTGGTTGTTTGATGGGATGGATACTGGATTGGTGGGAGGGGTATAAGTGATAGTGATACTTGGAGGGACACTTGCGCCAGGAGGTAGAAGAAAATATAATCGGTTGGTGCTATCAGAAGGATTGTCGTCTGCTGCAAATGTCGTCTTCTTTCCCAACCAAGACACCTGCCATGATCCACACTTGTGTCTGCTCTTGTTGTCATCTTGCCATTCTACCATAATGACTTTAGTTCCATCATTTCCTCTGTTCGGCTCGAATTCGAACCTCGCAAGTGCCGTTACTGAATCGAGGGTATCCTTCACCGTGAGGGATCGAGCGACGGGAAGATCCACTTCTGATGCTACCTGTGCAGTCATGTTGATAAGTGTGAGGGTCGAACAAGACTCGATTTCCAAGATAATTGATATGAGTTAGTCTACGTCCGTCGTAAGTAAGTCCCAGGAAATCAGGCAGTGGTCAGCAGGTGAGGTGGGCGCAGTTCATCCCGCATGCACGCATTGAAATGAAAAGCGTGGCAGGAAGCTCAAACAGTGGTAGCTTTTGTGTAAGTCACATCTTTGGCACGACCTTTGGAGACGAGAATCCGACCAGTGCAGATTTCATGAGACCATGGTGACCATGTCGGCGGATAACCATAAGGAACCATTTCCAGTGGTTCTGTGCCAGCAAAACGTCCGTGGTTACGGTATGCTCAATATGGTAAAGTTGCCTCAGTCCGGCTGCAACGTTAACCGGATCTCAGAAGGTTTTGGCGGGTCGGAGATATGACCTCCGACATGGCCGTCGACAATCACATCGAACACCAAGTACAACACCGCATTATCCCTTGCACAGTCAGGTATTATATAAGCAATGAATCGCAGAAAATACGGCTGATGGCCCACGATGTGGTACTTGATTCTTCTGACTGATTCACAATATCAGTGTTAATGTCTCGAGATTCAAGCATAGTAGCATGACTCCACAATCATTATGTCTATTCTTACTGTAGCGCTCTGCTACACCGGTACATGGTGAGGGTACATGTTGTGCGGCTTGGTCTTCCCTGGACATATGATGAAGTTAACAACCAGCAACATGTCCGAATCACTTCACAACACGCGCGTGACTTATCAGTCCTTTCAATTTCCAGGCCAGGGAAGACTCGTACAGTAGCCGGGGTAGTAGCAAACGGTGCAAAGTATTCGATGCCAAAGGCCATTGCCAGCTCCGTACGGATTTGCACAGTTTGATCGGTCAACAATGTATCCTACAAACCACATCGACCGAACTCAGCATAGACACTGATATCGCGTACCAGTTCATCTCCTTCACATCTCAGCAACAAGTGTCGTCGGAAAGTGTCTAACATATTCTGCAAGCTCTCAATTACCTAGCGATCCACTTTTCAGTTCATCTTGAAGTACTGACAGTTCTGAATAGGGATGGACTTCCTTATAAATGCAGACACCATATACGGCAAGTTTCCATGCCTGTTGAGAGCAGTAACTGCTAATATCTATAAGCCTGGACACCCATCGCCTACTGTACGTGTCTTCGTCGGACCTATGTAACCTCGAATGCGTCAGGTAACAGCAAAGGAACGTTGAAAGCTAGATTAGCTTTGAGTTTACGTCTCTTCTGAACTTTATGCTACCTGGTGAACTTAGACCGCACCTTGGTCACCGTAGGTTTTGGCCAGCGGGGCCTGTGGTTGCAACAACACTCTGATGAGCCGTGGCTGTATGAAGACCGTTTCACTGACCAAAGCCTTTCGTACCTACACACTAAGTAAACCAAAGCTACCCGCGTATGCGACCATCTTCTTCATACTTGACTTTCGTATACCACCGAAGTGAAGGAGGTACTATTCTCAGTCATGTTACATTGCTTCAATTCCAGTTTGGTAGGGCGCAGTGATTTAGACCTCTTGCTATGGACTCGTCTCTTCATCATTGTTACAGCTACTGATGTGAACCAGCATAAGGATGTGACAGGTTTGAGTGTTGTCATTGAACCATTCTTGAACAATGTGTCCACGTCGTTAATATAAACGTGAGCTGCTCATCACTACTTCGTCTTTCGTTATGATGTATCATTGACAGACTTTACTAACTCTTTCCACCACTTCGCTACTCACACAAGATGGCACAGGAAAGTCTAAATGAGAAGCATGCTCATCGTCAATCAGAAACCTTCTCCACCCAAAATCCAGCCATTACCATCACCAGAGTTGTCAGCTCGCCGTCCGACCTTCCCGAAACAGTCGCAGATGACAATATCCCGACAATACCAACTGCACAGCAGAATACTGCCTTGCTACCGCCAAAGGACAGGGGATACAAGGCGTACAGAACACTAGCAGCTGCCGTCATCCTCGAAGCTGTTACTCTTGGAGTTCCACTAGCATACGGTATATATCAGGACTACTATTCGACGCTATTTCCAGACAACACTACTGCACCCTGGATAGGTGTTCTGAGTGGTGGTATGCCATTCTTGGGCGCTCCTCTAGTCACCTTCTGCTGCGACAAATACAATCTGAACCTCCGACACTTTCTGTGGGCTGGTTGGTCTCTATGCTGGATGTCATTGGTCGCCTCACTTTGGTGTACTTCTCTACAAGTTCTCGTTGTCACCCAAGGATTTCTCTATGGCCTCGGATCCCTACTCTTCGAACTACCATTACTTACACTAATCAACTCATGGTTCGACAAGAAACGCGGTCTAGCATATGGCGTAATCTTCGGCGGTGCTGATCTATTCGCATTCGGCAACACCTTCCTCGTTAGCTACCTCCTCAAAAGATTCGGTCCCAAAGTCACCTTGACCGTCTCCGCACTTCTTCTCATCAACCTCGGTGGCGGCGCAATCCTCCTACTCAAACCACGACCAGCCGACAATCTCGAACCAACCACAACAGAAACAACAGCAACAGCCACACCACGCCGCGACAGCATTCCATCTCCCCTCGTCCTACCCAACCAACCCGACTCAAAAACCCCACCACCAACAATACGCTACTTCAAACGACCCCTCTTCTACCTCTTCGCCCTCGCCAACCTCGCCCAAGCCCTCTCCTACTACCTCCCCTTCATCTACCTCCCCTCCTTCACCACCGACCTAAATTACACCCACGACCAAGCAGCCCTAGTCCTAGCCCTAGCCAACCTCTCGCAAGTCCTCGGCGAAGTAGGCTTCGGCAAACTCTCAGACCACCTCCCCGTCCCACTGCTCCTCCTGATCTCCACGGCCATCGCATCAATCGCAACATTCACGATTTGGGGCCTCGTGGCATCGAAATCTCTCGCCGCAATTATCGTTTTCGCAGTGTTCTTTGCGACTTTCGGATCTGGCTTTATGGCGCTGTGGGCACGTATGGCGACGATGTTCGATGAACGCGATACACAAATGGTGTTTAGTCATCTATCTTTTGGACGGGGACTTGGGGCGATCTTATCTGGCCCTGTGAGTTCAGCGCTGCTGTCGATGGATGGTGGTGTGCAGGATAAGATTGGTGTGGATATCAGTGCGTTTGGGGCGGGGAAGTATAGCGGGATTGTGGGGTTTGTGGGCGGGTGTATGGCTTGTAGTGCGGTTGTGGGGGTTGTTTGTTGGTTTGCGGTTTGGTGGAGGGAGTGTGATGGGTTGTTTTTTGTGGGGGGCAGGAAGGAGCGTGAGGTGGAGGCGGAGAAGGTTAAGGTTGATTTCGGGTGGGATGAGACTATGGAGTTTGTTAATATTAGGTAGACTACCGGGTTTGCCGATCCACTGAGCGCAAAAAGTTGTTCCATTTCTCCAATTTCATAAATATGAGAATTCGACCTTCATACAGTTTTGACATTGCATGGATTATCTGCCTGACTTGTGCACTTGAAAAAATGAAACACGCAGCCTATGCATGTTGATGCAGAAGGACATTGAGGAGGACATCAGCCAGGAGGTACCCAATTATCGAGTCAAAAGCGACCACCTTTCCTTCTGATTCAGCTAACAGGCAGAACATACCTCGTGGTTAAATGCAGTGGTATCCTCGTAATATCCGCAAACGCCAGCCCAAAACAACGTCTTACACCACTCGTCTGTTGCTCATGGAAGATCGATAGTGTCGAGACGTATTCATATTGTAGAAAATCGACCTATAGTCAAGACCCCATATTCTCTTTAACTTGAGATTGTGTGCTTGACGAATGGCCTGAGTTGAGCCTCGATGTGTATCGATCTCGTTTTCTAAGTCTGTTTTTGCTTACCGGGAGTGGAAGTTTTTACCAAGCAAGGGCGAGGCCTGACGGGTTCTGTTCACATATCCAGGCAACGATGCAAGACCATCGATGTCCAACCTGCTCCCATGCCGTCAGTTCATGGAACATCGCATTCGCAACTCTATCGTGGACAGGCATATACCATGAATCCTTATCGGAGATACACTTCCCTTTTTGGCATTCAAAGATGCTTCTGGCCTCCCGTTCGAGAATTGCATGAACTTTCGAGAGCCTGCTGGCGTAGACTCCGTAGATGTGGTGGTGGTGGACCAGATCAAGAATTGCAGCAGCACCACTGAGGTGCATACCGATATTTGATGTAAGATAATCGCCAATGGTATCACTAGGTAAGTCGTGTTCAAGACTGATCTTTAGCAGCAACGATGTTGCAAGAAACCAAGCTAGATAACAATATCTATCTTGCGGCGGGCGTTGCAGCTCACTGCATAAGTATACGGTCAACATTGAATAGGTTGAGATCCATTCCATCTTTGTACCTTGATACGACCTTGATACCAAACAGGCCGACAGAAGAAGACAAAGGATTGGAGTGTTTCGCTTGCTGTCAAACTGTATCTGCTTGTTTTCTGAAAGGTATCTGTCAAATTGAATTCGTTTTGATTTCCTAGATCCAAGAACTATTTTGAACAGTTGAAGCATCAAAGGATTCAACGTTCTCAAATTCACAGGATCTATCTCAATGAAGTATTCGTAGTCAATCATCCATATTGAGGTCTTCCTGGCAACTTGGAAGCCACCATCTACTGGAACGGACTGAAAGAGATGTGTAGGGACATGACGGAAACTGTAGCGGTGTGTAGGACTTGTTGTAATCGCGCAGGAAGGTACATTTGCGAGCCTGCTTTTGAGTACGGGGGTGTTTCGGCCAACCAGATTCCAGCTTTCCATTCGCTTCCAGAGTTGTCGTAGGCTTACTCAGTCAGTTAGTCAGTCAGTCAGTCAATCAGTCCTGCGCTAGGGTAAAGAAGAAGCTTTACTCACGTAGGTTGAAAGCCACATTCCTTATGTACCTCAACGCATATTTCTTTCTGAGGAACACCACATCGGTGTAGCCTGAATATATGCTCCTTGGCCGCTTCCCATAATCTCGGTGAAATGATGTCAGCCTTTCTGCGTTTGGCATCTGTGCCTGGATTGCATTGCTTGATTTGCAACATGAAAGCTACAGCTGTTGTGAGGAGAATAGGTTGCTATGAACATGATGATTTCGTCTCCTAGAGTGCCGAGAGAAAGAACTTTATATAAGCGCTTTGCTCGACTGCAAGGAAATCAGCTATGCATTGCCTGATATCTTGGCAGTTCACAATACCACTTTCGGTCTAGCGGTCAACCACCAATTCCTGAATCCAACCAAAGTGCGTACTTTGCTGGGATCTACAACGCGACATGAACGAAAAACCCCATTGTTCAATACCGCTTCTGGCCACATCCTGAAGACTGTAACGATGTGGCCAGGTAGACGGACTGTCATCCCGAGCAGCTCAATGATCGCTGCACGTTGATCGCCTGAGGCCAGGATGGCTATGTCTGCGATCACGTATGGAAGCGCTTCAGGCAATGTCAGTCATAAAACTTGGTTCACGAATCGCCTGGGCTGAGGCAAATAACTTATGTTGTATTTGTTAAACTAGGTATTGTTTCGCTTGCCGTGAAGTCACTGCGCTGCTTGACAGACCATGCGATCATCCACATCTCGAACCACACCGAGAGAATTGTGTTCGAGTCTCGAGGCCGAGACCATTTCGTTTTCCTCTTTCGATAAGGTGCAAGAAACTCAGTCGCTATGCAATATCGCTAAGATGTGACAATGGCCGAGGGAAGTAATGTTGACCTACCATGATCTATGAATAGTAATTGACATTACCGCTCAGCTGTGTTTTGCAGAGGCAGTGACAATGCTAGACAACGCCATTCGCTGATCACCACCAGTGTTCCGGTGCGATAGTCCTATTGCGCACAGCTTATCAATGGATTCCAGATAATTCGATGGTATCGTATCACGATGTCTGTCATATAAATAGTCCTAGCTTTCCACAAGGACAAGAAAAGGTAGGGTGGAGTAGACACAGGCCTGCTAAAACCTTGTACTTTCGTACTATTGCTCTTCCACTCGAACGATTTGAGACTTTGGAAGGTCTCTGGACCACCTCTTGACTACTGATTTAAATCAAGATGCTTCCGGATGTGGATGGGACAAAAATTCAGACACGGTACCGTGATACACGTTTTGACTGCAGCTCTTGGGAGTGAAGATTGACCACGCTCACCATGGCTGAAGTCGAGCCTGACAAGATGTGTTGCATCAAGAGCGTGTATTGCAGAAGCGGCCACATTTGACCGAACGCGAAGTGTTCATTAGTGGTTGGTCTCAAAACCTACTAAATGGCTGGGGAAGAAACAGAGGATGCCATGGGTGACAGTTCGAGATGAATGATAGAGATGAAAAGGATTTCTGTAGATGCAAGTGATGGAAGTCAAGACAGGCTTTTTACACCTTTGAAAGAAAACGCGTTTCCTCGCCAAGGCGTGATAGCTTAATGCAAGTTAGCGTCTATCTCGGCAGACCTTCCTTCACGATGCTACCATTCTCCCCAAGAAAAGCATCGCCGTCGCTTGATCCTCTTGCTTCCCTTCTTTTTCTTCACACATTTCATAAAATCATGAACGCATTAATCAACCGTCAGCACCTTCTTGATAGGCTGGTAGGTCATATTGGCGAACTAGATTGATTTCTACTTCGGCGCATTAAGGCTCACTTTCTTGATAAATCTCAAGTGGATTTTGTGGAGAGACGAGTCACCTGCGTGCCGGACATATCATTGATGATTAAAAAACGATTCAAGACACTTCTCACGGATAGTATAGAGAGCTCGTAACGAACGAATATGTGTTTGTATGATGACAGCTCTTTCAACTATTCTGTTGTACTGGTAGAAATGCAGCACGTGTCAGAATGCCATCCTCGTGCTCACTTGCGTTTCATGCGGGGAAATTTTTGTAGAAAATTAATGTTACAGCAAGTTGCTGCATAGGACTGGTATAAGTACAGTAATTTCCTTCCTTTTCTACAGCGCTGCAACACTTCGACATTGTAACTATTGCAAAGCTCGAGTTCTCCACACCTCATTCAACAACTTGCGATAATACTAAGCAGACTGCGCCGTACAACGACCACAATTCCGAGAATAGCACACAGCGAACCAGTTCCGACAACAATTAGAACACTACACACCTTGTAAATCCACATTGACTCCCGTCTCTCAGTCCGTCTTTAATCCGAACACGAACCTCGCATACCGAATAATTCGACTTCCTCGTTTGCAACCGCACCATGAAACTCCTAACGACGTCCTTCCTAACCTGTTCCATAAAATCGTGCCGCGCACAACCCGCCTCTTATCCTCTTCACTTCCGTTCAACCACTCTCGAGAAGACTTCGATCCCGTATAACCAGACCTTCCTCCTAAATATAATTCCCCGACTCGACTGGGCCGCTCTACAAACGACTGCCGCCGAACTCGGGTTGAGCGCTATGCTGCCAGAAACGAATCCTCAGCACAGTCTGATGGCGGCGCAGGAGGACAGTGAGGGTATGGCTGTTGAAAACGGCGAAGCTGGTGTGAATACACCAAAGGGCGTGCCGGACGACGTGCTGAAACGATTGTGGACACTGCTGATGGAGACAAGCGTGCTCGAGGGTTACCTCGTGTGCGGAAATTGCGAGTTTGAGTATCCGATCAAAGAGGGTGTAGGGAACTTTCTGCTGCCGCCTCATTTGGTGTGAGCACAGTACGGAGAAGCACATATCACAAATTATGGACATATGAGGTTAACAGAACAATATCTCTCTATTAGCAGGATCACAAGACAGCGCGATCCAAGATATCGTCAAAGCCAGAATTTCATAACACGACACGATAGAGACATAAGGTCAAGCATCTCCCCCGGAGCTTATCAGTCGGGCGAACAGTTATATCACCAAACACCGTGAGCTGAGACATGCCCAATGCAACACGACTTACACCATCAACCCCGGTCGCCGGTACATGTACAAACACTTACAGAAGTACAAAACCAAGCCACATCTACGACGTTACGCCTAGCTGGCTCTATCCACATCTGCATATGTGGTAACAACAACGACACCGATTGGAAGAGCACCGTATCACGTTACAGTACATCATGCTACATGGTCGTGCGAATCCATGTTCAGTTTGATCAAGCAGGACACTCAGCGCGAATGCAGCACCCACAATCCTGTATATATGCTCCTGCATTATCTGATGGTACGAAGCAGGCCCGTACCGGACTAGGGACCATCGTGCCACGCTCCTTGGTCACGAGACCCGTCTCTCAAGCTTATCTCGGTTGCACACACTCACACATTCTCCTTCATAAGACCCTACCAGGTCAGGCAAAGCACGGGATATGCAAGAAGTGCTTGGGTAAAGCTTCCTCGCGGTCTCCAGCCATTCGAGCAGACAGATATACAACAAAGAGCGCACAAGCGTATATGAAGAAATAGATTAATAACGAACACGTAATATACAACATATTTATCAATCACATTCCGTCGCCCACTCTATCTCGTCTCCATCTCTATCTCCATCGCTATTCCTGTCCTCTCACCTCCTCTCCTCTCCTTAGATCCCCTACCTTACGTTACCTGCTCTCCCCTCTCACCACTTCCCCCGTTCACTTTATACCATACCAGACAACACATCCAGTCTCTCAACACCATCTCAACCGAAACGCTCCAGCACACACAGCGACACCCAACCTCCACCTTGAACTGTATCACAAACCGACGACGATGGCCTACACATGGAAATGACTCCCTCTCCTCTGCATTGCCCTTGCGCCTGTCCTCTGGATTCTCATAATCCTCATGGATCTCCTGGTATCACCTATACTAACAACATGCTCTTCTGTTATGTTTGATCCTGGACTATTCAGGAGTGTAATCTACAGGACGTATATTACAGTGCCCGCACGAAAGTATTAGGACACGTACAATTACTACACTAAAACTGGGTCTTTCGCGCCGGGACTGTACACCGCAGAACCGACAAGGCGTTCGACCCTTACAATGTAGTGTTAGGAGTTGAGTAGAAACGGCATGGCATGGGCATTGATTTATCAAAGACTGAAGTAACTATCTACCTAACTAGGATCATCATGATCTATCGCCGGCAGCTATTGTCACACAAGGAACACTCCTAATTCAAGAAGCCCTTGCAATTAACGCTGCCACACAAACAAGGTATTCGATCATCACTGCCGAGTTCCCTTTCGAACTTGTAATCGTAGGTGAGTTCTTCATCTGTAAACAAAAACAAGTTAGCATTTGACAGTCCAACAAGAAGACTCGGGCAGGCTTACCTTTCTCAATATCCCTCAACGCATAAATCACAATTCTTTTAGTCCCTCCAACCCTGATGATTTTCGCAGTACAATTCGGTGAACAAGAATGGTTGATGAACCTGGCAATACCACCTTTCTTCGTGGCATCAATGACCGTGCCTTCGTCGATTCTGAAAAGGTAAGAACTTCCAATGCCGGACTCAATGTATCTCAATTCTCGCAGATCGGCGATCTCTTGCCGAATTCGTTCACCAACATATTCGATAATCATCTCAGATGCGCCAATACGTTCCATAGTGTACAATCCCCAATTATGAATCGCAGACCTTGCGAATCGGACTTGCTTCTTTCGTTTTTGTAGCTGATTATATCCGAGGACATCAGCATCGTCGCCATGCTCCTTCAAGAAATCACGTTGTCGGTCGATATCTTTCACTGCTCGTCTGTCGTCGGCTCGTCTGCCTCTGGAGGATGCTTTGGGTAGTTCAGGAGCCGTCTTGATCGTATGTGGAACATCCTTCGCGTTCTGCGCCTCAGCTTCTCTCTTCTCACGCGCTTTTTGCACCCTAATGCGATGGGGCAGGTATTGTGATTTCTCTGATTCGAGAATCTTCTTGATACCTTCTGTGCGTGCAGAACCAGACGCATTAGGCACGTAATATCCTTGGATCATCGGCTCCCTACGCACGACGCCAGGTCGGACATTTCGTGGTGGAGGTTGGGTGTCGCTGTGTGTGCTGGAGCGTTTCGGTTGAGATGGTGTTGAGAGACTGGATGTGTTGTCTGGTATGGTATAAAGTGAACGGGGGAAGTGGTGA
>Ga0115854_10060_pt1 | contig 21078 bp, 20 predicted proteins | sample InSIn2SAF170_FD_83868 | JGI IMG/M metagenome (GOLD analysis project Ga0115854, IMG submission 83868)
CCGGAAATGAGGGCGGAATTTCCAATCGCGGCTTAAGCCCTAGTTCTGCCGACGCGACACAACCACACGATGACAGATTGAACACTTCTCTTGTAGGGTTTTCCTCGCTGCCCGAACTTGAGAGAGCGCTGGAATATCGTCAAGTGAGTGCGTCGCTCACCAACGAGGAAGTGCAACAACGCATGGATCAGATCTGGCAACGAAGCTGGCGAGCTTTTGACGGGCTGGTGAGTGATTTCAGTCTGGAGAGACTAAACATGACTCGATTATCGGAGAACGCAAGAAATTTGGCAGCCGTGTTGGTGAAGGCTTCGTACAAAGATGCCGCAAAGAGATTGGAAAATCTTCATGTTCTCCAAGGAATTGAAGCACGGGCCATCATGATGGGGTTTTTTGCAGCATCGATATTCAAGTGGGTGTTTCAGCGGTTTGATGACTCGCACGACGTTTCACAGGAAAAGGACTTGGAAGTGATTTTCGGCATCATACAACCTCGTGAGTGGCACAAAGCGCTCCTCTGAGCGAAACTACTAACAATTAACACAGGCGATAAGCTTTCCTTCGAAGCGGCAATTAGGATTATCCGGTGGGAGCGTCTCGAAAAGCGAGAAAAGGATGAACCAACCCTGAATGGGCACGCGAAGAGGCTCACCGCAGACTTGATATCTGTTATCAAATGCGTTATTGATTCAGCTGTGCGCACTAGTGTGGAAAGTGGTAGCGAAGTCGATGCAAAGATGCAACGTTTCGAAAACACTCTCGAGGAGGCCTTCTACAACGCGCTGAACTTGCGTATTCAACTCGCAATGGGGCGGCTAAGATACACTTTCTGGTTGCCAAAAACCGAAACACAATTCAAGGAAAACGCGATGGCATGGGCTGCTGAGATAGCCACCGGCACGCCGGAGTGGATCAACTTGTGTGTAATGCCGGGTATCAGTTCCAGAGCGATATCACATTCGGATGAGTCCACTGAGGCTGTCCAAAGTCGAGCTTCGGTCGTGTAGAGTGATTCTGAAAGGATAGGCCAACGATGTGTGAAGTCTGTTCTGTGGAAAGACTGCATGAACTCAAGGATTACGCGCTGGAGTTAGACGTTTGAGAAGCAATAGACAAATGGTGTGTAAATTGGCGAGCTTCAAGCGCCGTCGGCACTATGCGCGCTAACTCGATTTTATATTAGTGTAGAGAACTCCAACCCCTTGAGCGATAAGGCTGAACACGAGGCACCCTTACCAAGCCACGCTGTTTCTGCTACTCAAAACATCACGTTTCAGGAGATATGCAGGAACACTGTTTGGCTTCTAGTGGGATCGTCAGCCTGAGTGCTTGGACGCAGCGGGGAACCGGAACGCTGCGCTACCATGCGCCAGCTTGTACCACAATATGATACTGCATCGTGTCGCCACCCTTGCAAATCCTAGCCAACGTGCTTCTATGCTTGCATTTCCAACAGAACCAGAGCAGGCAGCACTTTGTGGCGTCTGAATCTGCTCGCTTGCTGTAATCCATCTTGACAATCCCTGCCTCTCTCCTTATTGGATCGTTAACTCAAGGGTTTTCTACACACTTGCATCAGCAAGGCTCCTGCAGCAATTTAGTCAATACAAGCGACACTCTACCCAGATCGATACGCGGTACTTGCTAAGCGGACGATCAATAGCACGACATTGCATTTCTCCTCGCCTGCTTGTCTCCGTGAGCTCCAGCCTCTATCTTAATGGTCTACGTACTGGGGAGTCCATCGGAGCTTGTCACATGAACCGATGCTCGGGATCTTACTTCAGGGTGACTGAAGCCGTTAAGGCGTTGTTGTCGGAGCCGCTGGTTTCCAGGTTTCTTGTTGGCGGCTAAAGTTCAATGCTGGCTGTGACTAGGTAAGCTAGGAAGTCATGGGAGGAGATAGCACATGATTCTATTAAATCCCGGTTTGAAGTTGGTTGATTGATTGAACAAGGTGTAGTACAGCATTTTCTCCTATCTTGCTTGTGTGCTTTCCCCAGAGACTGACTTGGTACGTCTCCAAATGACCCTGCCATGCAACTTGCGAACATCTATTACCAATCCAATCTGTTAGATATGCAACGTTTCAAGCCGTTCATGATGTGTGTATCGATAATGGGTATCGCTGTATGCTTATACAGACCTTGAAACAACAAACCCTAGACAATCTGCAGTCTGTAGGAACTCTGATAGGAATTCCGACTTGTTCCTCTTTCTTCTCTGCATACACAATTCCCAATTCCGTGAGCACTTCCCGTATCGGAAGATAATTTCGAAGACGTCGACCGAGTCTACTCAAAGATGTGGACAGCATTAGACAATCTTTTGGACTTCTCACTTTCCATTTGACTTATCTATCAACGAGCGGCTACGATGCAACGGTGATGTATCAGAGAGCCACTAGATCATCATCGCTATGGTCGACTTCCAACTAGTTCAAGATATATACGATTTCAATAGATGCTACCCTAGTGGCTCGCCGATAATACCCTATCGAACCGGCATGCCACTCAGACCACACGCCTGGTATCCTGCAAAATGTATTGCTTATACAAAAGAAAAGAGAGTGGATTTTCCTCAAACAAAGCAGCAGATACTTTTTGCAGGAGTCAGGTCTCGAGAACCAACCACCTGTCACATAATTGCTAGACCTGTGACTGGACAAGCTGCACCGACATGTGAGCCTTGGAGGGGGAGCGAACCATACAAGTGCTACGAGTCATGTCGGAGCACGATAGGAGGACACTGTTGCTTATGTCAGGCTTTGATAGTCAATGGATCCAAGCTCCCATGCGGTAAGTCACCTTGTTAGCGTTTTGTTTCATAGCTCTGTAACAGCTCGAGAATGTTGACATGCTTTTGCAGAGAACATGTGGCATCTTCTAATCAGCTATGTCGCGCCTGACGAGAGAGCTTCTCACCCCCAAGCAAAGTCCCCGGAAACCCTCCATCCATGTACGACAAAGCATATGAAAGAAACAATGAACTTGAAGACTCCTATTTGAATGCCACTGCAGTCTTCTAGGGAGGGCCAATCAGCCTGAAATCGAGTCTGTTCAAAATGTATATCACCAGATCGGCCGAACATCCACGAATATCCCAAAAGGACTGGCCTCGGGCAACACTATTTCGAAGGTCTGGATAAGTAAGGAAGAAGCACAAGTTTGAGCAATTGCATGTATGCATTGGTGGTTCGAAATGGGCAGAAAGAACAGACTGGCTTCGTTCGGATATGAAAGCCATCGATGACTCTAGACTTACAGGTGTGGAGGTACTTCTCGAACAAAGAGACGTCTATGGCTTCCTATGGCTGAACAAACTGTTTGTAGGGTCTTCAGGTGCTAGCAAGTACTACTCATGCACAGACTGTTTGGAGCCACCCGGACACTTTGAGACGACTGTTGCACATACTTTTGACAGTGAATTGTGTTAGTTGCGGTATACTGCAGGCACTAGAGCACATAGGTTGCGGGATTCACTGATCCTTTCTGGCTACAGGTGATACCCAAATCACTCCATGTAGAATGGTGTAGAGCTGAGCGGCTGAGCTTGGTGATGCTTAGCACAAAGCTGTTCGCAAGAGTTTGACAAGCAATGATAGGGAGATTTTCACACAATGGCGTTGAGTGTTTGCTCAATCAATCACTTTTCGCGGCGTGGGGTATGTAAAGGTGACTTAAGAAGCATTAACTTCACCCATCTCACCACACATCCTCAACGGTCTTCTTCTATCGCACTCAAATCGTGCTCGTTGAAGCGTATATCGTTTGACTTTGTTGTTCCTTACCACCCTCCATCTCACAACTATCAAAGCCAACAATCCAATATCCAGGTTCACCATGGTTCGCACGGGACGGCCAATACGTGTCGTGACGGAGGAGCTTGGAATAAGAGCCGACTATAGGAAAAGTTTTCGTGAAGACACCCTGAACTTCCTCAAGATCGACAAACACTTATTTCCAGACGATACGAAAGAAGTGTCGGAGGATGCGTTTAGGCAATTTGCTCACGAATTTCTGGAGGGACCTGGTCAGAAGTACTTTTCTGGTGCACAGAATGCAATGTCGACGGGATCTCAAGACAGTATTGAGCAGGAGACACTTATAGCCGAGATCATGTCACGTCAACGGGACCACCAACTCGACAATAGCTCACGTCCACGTACCAGTCTGTCTCTGCCTCAACCGAAATCAAGAGACGATTCCGCAAGTGATGATCTACCACTCAGAGGGCGCAAGCGGGTCATTTCTGAACTAGGTTAGTTTACAGTTCATCGTTGCCACTATCCATTAATTATTCTTATAGATGATGAAGATGGTCAAGAACAGAATTCCCCGCTTCATGATGATGAAAGTGCGACAACCTCACCAGTTTCACCGCGACGAGATATAGTCAGCCATGCCGATCTTCAAATTTCGTTGCCATCCTCAATTCCAGCACATGACAGGGCGAGGAACGTTCCTGAACTTCGTGCCATCAACACTGCTGTATACCGTGCTCAAAGATGGGCTAGTAACGATAGCCAAGCATCCCAGCCGTCTGCCAGTTCTTCGGGTTTTCAGCGGCAAGTTCCTGAACAGTTGCATTGTTCTCAACCACCTGAATCCACTAGGCATAACAGCACTCGACTGTATCAATTTCTCCAAGCTCCATCCACAAAGGCTGATGATCAAGCTGCACAAAATATACCTGACCCTGGCACCACGCTACTCGTGAAAGGATCCGGCGCTGATTCCACTCGACCTGCTCGCTATGCCAACCGTCGAGATCCACCAATGAACGCTGGAGAAAAGACAAGAACATCGGACGGAACGGCGAACCCAATTAGTGGGAGGCTGGACGATACATGGCGTCAAACCAGCGGTCTTTGTACTTTACTGATCGACAATGGGTCGGAGACGGTGCAATTGCCAGAAGGTGCAGTGTTGGAAGTGTTGCAGAAACTCATTTTCAGAATGGAAAGTCGCCTCGAGTACCTGCAAGAGTCGGTGGAGCCAAATGAGCCATCTGACCAGCTCTCACAAGCACAGAATATGGTGGTGGCCGAGCTGTCGGAGATGTTGAAGTTCAGCGCAGCCAGAGCACGTTTGGAAGCAAACAAACACGCGCATACATCATGATTGGTCCATCGAATTGTATGCATATCGCATGGAGTTTGAGGAATTATGTGGGAATTCAAAGAGGATTGATTGTACTTCTGACACCGACCGTTACTCTTCGAGTTTCGTTGTATCGACAGCCAGAGAATATGACACCCTTTACTTGACGAGCTAGTCTAGTTGTATCTTCTTCTTCGTGCACCGCATCCACGGTGATGAACAACCCGCCGGGAGAAACAGTAGATGGTCTACGAGACGTCCAAGGACCCAATCTAGTACATGACCGGCTTCCCATTAGAGATCTCCCGTGGGTTTTCGTCCGGCAAACGCGCTTAACGTGGACGACAAGTCCGATGCCGGACGGGTTACAACGGGGCTGGTTCACGGTCGGGTCGTTGACCATATGCAGCTCAGGTTTGAATGTCAACAGAGGTTCAGCCGATCCGTCAGCTACATTGTCCTCAAAGCCAGTAAGGAGAGGAGCAGCCGCCCGTGTTGGGCATCAATGTCAATGCGTTGAAACCCTCGTAATTGATATTAAAGAATACAGTCTGCACTTGGCAGCCACCAGCGGGTATATACTGCAGTCGGTGCGGGCGCTAATTGGAAAGTGGCCTAGCTCGTAATCAAAGTTATCGCCTGGTCTGACACTCAGCTACGTGGCTGATGCATGCTGTTAGCATCTTTTCACTCGTATACGGCATGGGTTTGAGCACTGGACCTAATGGACAGACATTCACCCAAAAGTGGGAACACTGTCTTGGATCAAGAATCTGGAATTTCGAGCCTGACACAAATTGGTGACGACGACTTCGCTAAACCACTACAATTTGAGAGTAAAGGTTGCAAACTTCAACACTTCGTGCAATCGAGCAGCATACATGATCATCGCCAAACGATTTGCTTGTAGCGAAGCCATACCCATGCTGCAGGATGATGTTCATCACTAGCAAAATATGTCGGCTGCCCGGACACTAGCAGCAGTTGTGAACCATAATTCTAATAACGACTACTATTTCGTCTCCATAGGTACCGAGCGTTGACACGCTGTGATAGAGTGTGTTAGCTCTTGTTGGCCACAGTGAGCGTCAAGACCTTGAAGACCATCTCTGTGCTTTCTGCAGAAGTGTGAAGATTAATGGTGTGGCTGACGCTCAGAGCAAGGTTGTCCACAAAACTGTTCACAAGCTCTCAGAGCAGCGATCAGGAGTCTTTCCATTTCGCAACATCGAATGTTTAATAACTAACCAGCTTCCATTTATCTTGTCATCTACCGTCATTCATCCTCTTGCCATCTACCATCAGCTATCTTCTTGCACTCTATTTGGCTCCCAATACACCGCAGTTATTACATTAGTGGAACCATGTCACATCAAGCAGATTATGATATTGACAGCGATGTGGACAGCATTATCGCAACTGCAGGGGGTGAGAGAACGATCGTCTCTGAATTAGGTAAACTACTTGGTCACCATTGTGGCCACTTACTAACCTGTTATAGATGGAGACGGCGGTATTGAGACTGCCGGAAGTTCAGATTCTCAGATTCTCAGATTCTCAACACCGCCATCACAACAACCGAGTCATCATGCCCCTACGGACATGCCGCCTGCAACAGGGCATATCGCTACCCCTAGTCAAACATTCCACCAGCTCAGCACCAGAACCTGCCGCCGGGCTATGTGAGATGGAGAAAACCGAAGTTTAAACTCCCAGACACTGCGGCGTAACAAGTGTTGCAAAAACTTGTATTCACAATAGAAGCTCGGCTCGGGCAGCTGCAAGAGGCGATCAAGAGCGATGAAACCGAGGAAGCTGCAAAGCAGACATATAAGACAGTGGCGGACGAGCTCTCGGAGCTATTGAGCTTTTATAAGGAGAGAGTACGTTTCGAGGAAAACAAGCACAAGCATGCATGATGGCTTATTTATTTGAATGTGATGGGTGTGTTCGACGCAAAGTATAAGATTCTGTGGTCACTACTGTATGTGTTTACCTGTATATGCTTATTGTTACACTGGGAGAGAGTACATCGTCTGCGCATCGGGGTATGTTTGGATCTCAAAGTCTTCCATGTGCTCTTGCCATGCTGTATTCGTGCACCTTGTACTCGAATGGACATTTACTCGGCTCTATGAGCGATGTAGACATAGCACCGCCACCACTACCCTCAAGCAGCAACATGATGTTATGTTGTCACTTGAAGCGATATATAGATTTGAGATCAGCCGCAGTCCTACTTCTTACATCTACTCTCCATATATCTGCCATCACCAACAACGTTCATAAGCAGTAACCCACATGTGCATTATATTTGCAACATTTACACATGCACTAAACCACAGTACACGAGTGAGAGCCATCTATGCAGTCTACAGGTTCCCAATCTACTGTACACAACTGCTGTCGCCAGATACGGGGAGCCGCTCCCGCCAACGCTACGTAGGTTGTATATTTTTCTTTTTCGAACATACAACATCTAAGCAAAACTCATCGTTGAGTTAAGTAGATTGAACATCGTACACTATACCACTGTGGGAATCACTCTCATATGTAAGGTCATAACCGTTGAGCCGGTCAGTCTACGTGGTGAGTATGACTTGCATCTTACGAAACTAAAGAACTACACCAGTCTGATGCATGGACTGAAAACGAAATCATACGACATTGTTGGGCGGAATTGCTTCAAATCTTTTCTACTTGGACATCAAGTCTGTCATGACTGCTCAGAGGTTTTGTTTTCTATCTAATCGTAAAGCTGGACTGGCGACGACTATCTAGTTAGTTCTTTCAGCTGACGTAAAATCTGTTGAATAAGACTGGCAATATCCACCAGCCTTGCGCTCGATCAGCACACAGTACTGGTACACCGGAGCATAATTCAGGTAACCGCAATCGGCAGCCGCGTCGCACAAAGTCTCGCAGTCCTGGAGGGAGGCAACATTATATACAGTGGGACCGATCTGATCTGCCGAGGTATAAGTTGACCAAAAGCTGTCCGTATACTCGTCGTATATACCCCCAGCCGCACTATCCTCGACACTTGTAGGCTGTGGATTGTACGAACACGTGTTCTGCTTGGCAGCAGCGTCTTCATAAACATTAGGCCCGGTGCCAGCGTCCGTAGTGGATAGCAGGTAGCAGTCACCATTGGTGTTTTGCCAATTCACGGCTACGCACACTCCATTATGGTTGTCGTAGGCTTCGCATAGCTGAATGCATTGGTCAAGACTGGATGTACTCGGATATTCGTAGAGAGTGGTCTCAGCGAAATAAAAGGTACCACATTGGACTGTATATACGGAACCGTCAACAGTGGTGTAAGATCCCGGAACACAGGTAGGTGTAGGTGTAGATGTGGTAGTCGTTGTAGGAGACGTAGTTGTAGTTGTAGTAGTAGTGGTTGGGACTGTACTTGTCGTTGTCGTAGTAGTTGTCGCTGTAGTCGTAGTCGTAGTCGTGCGAGCGATTACACTGCCTTTGACTGCAGCGACAACATCACTGTTAGCCTCGCTACCACCTCGCAAATCGGATAGCAAGTAGCAGGCCCCGGTATCAACGTAGCGGTCTACGGCTGTACAGACTCCATTGTGGTCATCGTAGGTTTCGCACAAGTTAATGCACTGATCAAGACTGCTTGTACTCGGGTATTCGTAAAGAGTATTCAGGCCTCCGAAATAGTTGGTGCCACATTGGACGTCGTATGAGGCACCATCGTTAGCGGCAAAAGGTCCTGAAATACAAGTCGGTGCACTTGTAGCTGTGGTGGTTGCTGTCGTAGATGTAGTTGTAGTTGTGGTAGTGGTTGAAGAAGTAGTAGTCGTTGTGGTCGTGGTTGTGGTAGTAGGTGTAGTCTTTGTGGAAGCTGACGATTTCGTTTTGGTTGTCGAACGCGTTGAGATTACTGTCGTCCTGGCGGACCGGGTAGTAGTTTTCGCTGTAGTGCTCGCAGAACTCTTTGCGGTCCCCTTTACAGCAGAATCAATTCCGTTAGCATTGCTGCCACCAAGGTCGGTATTCGCCAGTAAGAAGCAGTTTCCCGCGACTTGGTTGGTATTGTAGCCTTGAGATGTTCTGTAGAAATCCACAGCCACACAACCGGATTGACGTTCGCAGAGGTCGATACAGGCGCCCATCGAGTCCACTCCTGTCTCTTCAGCAAGAACATTATCCGGGCTTCCACCTCCGTTGTAATTGAAGTTGCATTGAGCTGTATATGTGGTGCCGTCGGAAGCCTGAAGTGAGCCTGAGTTACATGTAGATGACGTCCTAGGACCTCTTGTAGCAGCTACTATTCCGTCTGCTGAGTTACCACCGATACCAGTATTCGATAGGAGGAAACAATTTCCAGCAGCTTGGTTGGAACCAGTACCTTGCGAGGTTGTGTAATAGTCGACTGCGATACAACTAGACTGACCTTCACAGAGGTCAATACAAGCAGCTAGTGAAGCAACTCCTTGATTTTCTGCAAGAACATTGTTCGGGCTGCCACCTCCATAGTAATTATAGCCGCATTGGACATTGTACATAGTGTCATCGGAAGCTCGGAAGGCTCCGGAAGTACATGTGGAGGTCGTGGTTGTGGTGATTTTGGTGGTAGTAACTTTAGACGATGAGGTAGTACTCTTGGTCGTGGAAGACATAGTAGATGGTGAAGTACTGCTTCTGGTAGTAGAAGAGAGAGTAGTAGAGGACGTGCCAGATGCTGGAGCAATGCTCTTGTTCACAGGAGACGTAGTGGAAGTTGAGGTGCTACTCCTAGTCGTGGTTGAAGATGTGGTGAAAGAGGAAGTGGTGCTCTTGGTACTTGAAGACGTGGTTGAGGACGAAGTGGTACTTCTAGAAGTAGAAGACGTGGTGATAGTTGAGGTGCTGCTCTTGGTGGTAGATGATGTAGTGGAAGATGATGTAGTGCTTCGAGTTGTGGAAGATGCTGTTACCCCGGTAGTGGATGTTGTGGTCATCGTGCAAGCCTTTGGTAATGGTTAGCAAATGTCCAAAGATAAAGGAGAGCGTGTTAATGAAGAGGTTATAGTGACTTACGGTTGGCGTTTCGATGCATGAGCAGATGTTGGATACCACACTGGCGATCTGTGCCTGAGCTTTGGACCAGGCAGAGGATTTTGATTCTGTAGCAGCAGTAGTTGAACTCACTGCTGATTGTCCGGTGGTAGTGGTAGTGGTAGTTACTAGCGCTGCCGTTCGCTTCTGAGCCTTCGAAGTGCACGAGACAGGGTATACTGCTGTGCAATATTCCTGTGCAACGTCATATTGGGATAGGATTGGTACGAGCTCTCCGACGATGCCTGTCGAGCATGAGCCAGCACGCTGTTCGAGAAGGGGCACTGATAGTGCCACATCAAGAAACTGTGTTGCTACAACAGCAGCAGCTAGTGCTCGATTGAACAGCATTGTTGCTAGATTTGTAGGTGATAGGTGCGGAAAATTGATCGAGTGGGTGTACGACTGGAGGAAAGATTCCAAGGTTGATGGTTGTCATATTTATACACAGGATGTGAGGGTTTTCCTCCTCGTCCTCACCTGCGAGCTTTCGACTTTCCGAAGACCTTGTCATCCGACCTCAGCCATGCGCCCAACAATTCCCAGGGTTCAGCTGTGGTATAGACGCCTTCAAAACTATCAAACTCAACACCTCGCAACTATGGGAATAGCGTGCGAAGCACAAAGCTTCCTGAGCTTCTGTGCCGTGCTTTGCGGTATGCTTCACCTTCTTGGAATGATTCCACCGAGAGGCAGAACATCCGAGTCGCATCGTCCGGAGCCTCGAGCTCTCATTCATGCAGCTAGCCCAACTCGATATGATTCTAACGATCTAGACTTGCAGATAAGTGATATTTAGTACGAGACTATCTTCCCAGAGAGTCAGCTTGAACTCAATTGTCCCGCGATGCAAGGAATGAAGACGCGGCATGTACGGTATAGCATTAGCCAGCTGGTGGGTCCATCAGTTGATGTAGCTTTTAGTTGTCTTCTCACTCAAGTAGGAAGGTACATGTGTGAACGGAAGGAAGTATCACGTGTAATTGGTCGTTGACTTTTTGGGCTGAGCTGAGGTACGGTAGAGAGGCGCTTTCTAGTTTGTGGACCTCGTCCAATCAAGAGAAAAGATAGCGGCGGTTCTCGATTTGCCAAAGTTTTGGTCTAAACGTAGAGATGGAGGCAACAATTGGAACTGTACCATACGTCTGGACCGAGTCTTTGTGTGAAACCTTCATCTCGAAGATGGAAGCTCTGGCCGCGTTTGGGACATTGTATGCGGAGGGTACACTAGAGGTCGAGACGGTCATCCCCTCGGTGAACGCACGTGCGGTTTCGAGTTTTCCAGACCATGACAAACCAGTGTACCAAAGCTGCAGTCCCGATATGAGGTGACAGTCGGATCGCACAGCACGCTTCAAAGTTCAGTCCCTTCACTAGCGACAGATCCTCGGTTGAGCACATCTAGCTTACAGCCACGCACCGAAAGGTCCGATCAAATGCGTATCGACATGTACTGTACAAGTTGTTGAGGTCTTCTTTCAAGAGTAACCAAGCCTGACGCGAGTCAAGATCGATAGTCTCGTAGTGTACCTCGATCCTTCGATAAGAGTCCGACTTGTCAGAAGCTGTGGTAGGATGCAGATTTGGCAGTGCAGCCCAACCGAATGGTTGTTGATGAAATCATGAAGGTTGTGCACTAACAAATCTGACGATAAAATAGACTTGTACATTTGAGGGCATCAGGTAAGCTTTTGGGCGAGATCAAGCTTGAAAGGCTAATTACAGTAGTTATGAGCTTGTTGTCAACGGCGTTGAGCACGATCATCAATCAACAATCATCTCACAGCGTGTTGCAGTCGAACCTGTATTCATTCTGGGCTTTTGCAGGTCCTGATCCGTGAACTGTAGAGCATTAACCATCGGCTCATATTATTCGGTATCCTCGGTCTGTCAGTCGTTGTGCGCAGGTACATGTTGTGAGCATACAGATGCACCGCGCCAGTACTCGGTAGAAGTAGAGTTTCACTCCTTCCCGTTGTGCCGGCGAGTGGCCGAGCTGACCGATGCATTGACACATTTTTGTTCAGATCTTGAGTGGCATTCTGAGACCGAGCTGAGAAGGCTTGCATGAATTGACGCTACAGGCGCCAGCCAAGACATTAGATTTTTTCCGCGGTGCGGTGGAATGCCACAACCGAATGGCGCCTAATCGGGTCAAGCAGTGCACTTTCGGTTAGCTGAATACCGCACTGAGAATGTCGACCATCCGACGATCCTAGCTGAGAGAATGACAGATTCGATTTCCTGCCTCTGAGCAGACCTGGGAACATGCTCTGGTGTTGCTGTCCTCGATCGAAATGGCTCTGCGACGCACATATTTCAAAAGACCATCAGGAATATTGCGTTGTTCTTGCGAAAAGAGCGGAGATCTAGATCTCGTGCGGGTGAAGGGTCAACGTGCGCTAATGGAATAAGCGGCGCAGTCCGAAGCCTTGGAGCTCAGTTATGTCCTTCTTCAGCCTGCCATTTGTCAATCGAGACCGTGCTTTTTGCTTCTGAACCTTTTCTAGCTCCCCGGCAGGATTCCCTGCAGGGCTTCGATTCCATTTTCAGCTGTCTCGACAGATTACTGTAGGACTGGGCATTCCGATCCAAGCCGTTTTTAGCTCCCATTGTAAGTATGGCCGCATGAGCTGACCACCTATCGGGTAATGTTTTGTGTGCAGCGTGGTTAAGCTTTGGCTGTGTCGTGAAAGTGATCGTTGCAGCATCTAGTACTGTAATGCTTCTACAGTAGTGCTCTGCCTGCTTTCGTCCAACATGATATCGACCTTCTGGAATCGTGTACAAGTGGTCTGATGGCAAAACTGGGGAAGAGCCTCGTGACCCGGTCATGCAGGGCTCAAGCGGACGAACATATCCATTGGCTCGTCAAATATCTGTCCGTGACTTCATATAATAATGCGGACTTCTCGTTACCACCAGTCCTGAAGGGCATGAACTGGTGCAGCGCAGTTGAGTCACATGACTGGAGAGCTCAAAGAAGAGCGAAGTGCTCCATTTTCCTGTGAACCACCATGTCTACGATAGTGCTCGCGATTATTCCCTATCTCGACTTTTCGCACTTCCCGACCTCGTGCATGCTAACTTCCTAATGAGCGGCTAATCTTTACTAACGTGTCCTCCACCAGGCGACTCTCAGATTCACAACTTGCGATTACTTAAGCTGTACAACGAGTGTTGTGTATCCAGCTCCGGGCTCTAGACTACGGATGTTGCATACAAGGACGAAGTGCAAGTGTCAAACAGCCGGGGCACTTGAGGAGTCTCGCTTTAGATTCCTATTTAAGCAGTAAAGCAAATCAGACAACGGCCGTCGGTAAAAACACTGCCAGGGCCTTCGGGCAAGTTTGCCGTTGGAAGACAGCATTCCACCCTGGTTCAGAAGTACAGAACTATAAAAGCCACTATCGCCCGAACTGGGCGCAGCGTAATGCTTGTTCCACACAAGCTTCATTGTTTCTCGATCTAGACCCCTCCTGATAATCTTCGTGGCTCTATCTGGGCCGTGTGCAGTCGATCCACCGTAAAGCTTCTTCGCCGTCCCCATCTAGCATGTTCTTGAAGTTCTACAGAAGAGACACCACTTTCGAAAGAAAAACAAAACGTTACAAGTAAGTTATATGCTACATTGGTTACCATATCGGCATGACCCACCATGAGCACAATGGGAGAAATCGACTTCGAGTCAACCACCATGCAATGCTGCACAATCTTATGCCCAAGGTCCTCAATTACTCGTCGCAAGCCTGAGGAGCTTCACACCGGTATCGAGATCCTACCGCCCGCCTCTACCGACGGCAACGATGTCACAAATACCTTGCCTATCAGTGTTGCGGCCCGAGTTTTGTCGCCAAGTCTTCGCTTCCACTCCCTCTCGCTACTTTGACTATTCACTCTCGTTCTTCCCTAGAAGCGATACTCTTGCCTACAATCATTTCGACGTACACCTTACCGGATCACATTGACTAGTTGAGTACAGAAGGACACTTGCGTGCATACAAAAATCATAAAAAGCAGAGAATAGAATCTGAAAAGCACGTCTTTGCTCTCGTTCTATCAGATCATGATGATTTGATACCAGGGTACCGAAAATTCTTGAAGAGACCTGCCTTTTCATCTTGCATCCTGCCTTCAGAATTTCCACACCGAATAGCTCCATAGATAGCATCCTTCTGGCTCGACAGCAGTAGCTCAATTACAGGCCACAAACCTGCAGCAAGCTTTTGATATCGCAGGCAATATTTCTGTTCGAGAGTGGTGCCGGGTCCATAGGGGTAACTGACGATGTCTGTACAACCGTATTCGGTAACTCGCCACCAAAGTCTCGTTGAATGTTTTGAAGTATTAGAGGCATATTTCTTGTGATCCATCAGCTTGCTCTCCTTCCAAGGATCGTTGATGCCACAGTCCTCCTGTTCAGAACCCCTACCACTCCTTGCCATCTGCCTATGCCAATCCATACGCGAAGCTTGACATCGTTGGCGAATTGTTCAATTACAGTGGATGTGGACAAGCCGTGGTTTGGTTTCTTGCGCGAGCTGTGACTGTGTCCTTGCCTTTTGGTGCCGATCTTGAGCATTTACATATCTAGGATAGTAGAGTCGAGGTTGTCCGTAGTGATGATCCCCCAAGCGTGACCACCTTCGTGGACAAAACAATTAATTGTCTTCTGCTGTCACTGCTGATAAACGTGGTCGATAGGGGTCCCAGTCTATTACACCGTCTTCTGAGGATTAAGCGGTCGCGTCCGTACTGCAAGCATGTCGTTCTCATGGTGGAAAAGAACCGCCTCACATATCAACACATGCTGAGCTCTATCTCTTTCTGCATTGTCCAATTTTCTTCATGTACATCCTGTTTCCCTTCTTCGACGATGACGTCCACTTCATCCGTCCTGGGCTGCGGCATGTTCGCTTGTTCATCGGTCGTTTCGTGGAATGGACTTTGAACTTGTGTGATGAGTAGTCGGCGAGAGAGCAGCTTTCACTATTGTCTGGTATTGCAAAGATCTCCCAGTCTTCTGAGTGTCCAGCTCTTGCCTGAAAGGGTGCCTAGCTGTGGTATCATCGTGTTCAAGATCGTTGTCTTTTCTCTTAGCTCGCTATCCGGGGTAGGGGAGATAGAATGGCATGGGTCAAAGTTTTGTCTTTGTCGTGGCTCGTGCCGTGGTGGTTCCAAGTGAGTGTCCAGAGCTTGGATGGAAGGCCAGCTGATCATTCGAATTTGCGATGTAGGGTTATTAGATCACTGAGTTCTGTGGGGGGGTTGAAGACAAGGCAGGGATCAGATTAGTGGAGCAGACAAAGTATCACTGATCAATGGATTTCATTTTCTATCTATGTCAGTGCCCCTACCTAGCCACTATTGAGCTAGCCTAGCCGAGGTATACAGCTAACGGCCGATGGAATGCAGCCATGTTCGGGGGAACGAACGGGAAAAGTTGTCTTTCCGATTGAGAGATGCGCTCATGTCTGTGTTGCCTTCGTGCCGGCAGGTGAATAGGGGGTCGGTATGATATCTTCGAGGCATAACCAGCGAATAGAGTCTGTCCATCAGCAGACCAAGCAAGCGACACAAATTCAGGATCCCGAGCTTTCTTCTCAGTGTCATTGTTAAGGAAATCGGGCGTGAGCTCGTCGACCTTGGTCTTCCTCTCCAGATCAAAGATGGCGACGGAAGAAGCAGTAAAGCGCAGAGCCACTATATGTTAGGGATGCACACGAAGCACTAAGCCCAGTGTCGCCTTTTGCTCACAATCGGCCTTGTTGCTGTTCTGTTCACTGTCAGATGATTTTGCAATTCGCGATGAATGGGCATGTTTCAAGGTAGTCGTGACCTTGTTGTATACAAAGTCTGGAAACTTGTTCTTTCGAGTTGACTGGTTGCCTGCTCCAGGTGCCATGTACTGTTCACTTTCTGTGGAGCATCCATCGGATTGCAGAGTGGCATACTGCGAGGAATAGACTTTTGTAGTCACATCCTGTGCAGAGCCTATGGTCTCCTGTTTCGGGCCTGTCTTTGCACCCTCTAGAGCCACACCGATGGTCAAGGACTTGCCACACTTTGTAGCAAATCCTGACATTGCAAATTTGGCAATAGTACAAGCTGCAGACCATGTTCTCGTATATATGAGCAAACATGTCGTTCGTCTGAATGACTTGACTTTGTCAGGTATGCTGCTATGGCAAGGACTGGCAAACCAAGAGGTTGTATGGCAGACATGATCAATTTCTTCACTGTGGACGGACCAAAAACTCTGCTGTCATGAGCAGCACTCTCCTCTCTTATGCCATGTCGGATCGTATGCTCATTTTACACCTTGTGCTGGACCATTGATCATTCAGTCTCCGTCTTTGTCTTCATGGATCTACTGGTGAAGCAAGCGCGCAGGACGGCCAGACCGGAAGGAGAAGGAATCGCCTGCGCATTGAAATGGCGGAGTTTGATAGCACTACAACGATCAGTAGTAACATTGAATATTCAACTACTATGCTTCTTATGATCAGTGCAGTTCAGGAATGGATACACTCAGCTGGCACGAATGAGTGAGCATTAGTAAACCATAATGCTTCGAAAGGGAAATTGGGACGAGATTAGTAGAAAGGACAACATATCACTGAACAACGAATTTCATTTCATTCGCTAACTCCATCGCTAATAGTGTTTGGTATCGTGTTCCTGAGAATCTGCTAGGCTTCCCAAGACACCTTCTTGTCCAAGAAAATCTTGTTAGCCAATATCTAGGCTGGCTGGTTGCTCATGAAATAACGTTGTGGGTGTTCATGCTTGGTCTTCTTTGCCGTTGACCTTTTGAAATGTGTGGAAGTCGCACGGTGTGGATCTTGTGTGCTATGAAAAGTCGACAGACTCGCTCCCAAGAGACCTCTGTTGAACTTCATGGAGTACTCTTCGCTCCATCGTTTCCTGATTCTTCGGCAGGTAGTGAAGTCGCATGCTCCATGGATTCTGCATTTTCATCTTGCACAGAGGTGGTGTTGTCGTTGCTTGAAGTTGTCTCCTCATTCCCTTGGTTTTCACGACCTTCATTCTCTACCGAGTCTTGAGCAGGTGAACAATCATCCTCCGAAGATTCTTCATTGTCGTCTTGTGCCGAGTCTGTAGTCTCGGTATGAGCAGTTCTTGGACGAAAGATCGTAAGCAGACCGTTGCATTTCTGGCAGTGGGTATTGATGTTGTACATTTGCAGACATTGCCAAGATGCGAACATTGATGTCCCGTATATCGGAGGATGGCAGTCGGGGTTCTCGCATATCTTGAATCCGAGAGCAGGCGCTATTACATCCGCCATTGTGTATGATGGTTGTGAATGAGGAGGTCGAAAGCGGGAGAACAGCATGAGAGCATGTGTTCCAGTATAAATGGTCCCGTGCAAACGGGCTAGTGACCTGACGTGATGTTGTTGGGCGCGGAATCTCAACATGGTTTAGAGTGAAGGTACAGTGACAACCTGTCACTCCGACACAGTGACTTCCAGAGCATGCACTCTTGGATACTTGATCGAATGTCTCAGACTACTTGAATGACTTTCAGGGCCTCAAAATGGTATAAGCCATATCACTAATTCAACCTTTCGATAAATACTCGTGGAATTATCCCGAAACGAAAAGCACCACTTGCACCACTTCTATGAAAGTATTAGCCCCTACGCTGATCACTCTCTTTCATCAGGCTGGTATACTGGTAGTGGCTACTGTAATGGTTACTTCCAAGTTCAGAGTGTACGGCGCGCTGGACACACTAGGTTTAAAGGTCACACAATGTAGGTCAATCAGCTACTGTGTTCGTCGTGGTGCAATCGCTCTGGACTGGATACATTAGCTTTGTATGGTTCGTCTCCTGATGCAAGGGATAGCATTAGCATGTAAGACTTCGTGTGGGCAGCGGATCTAGCAGGGAAACAAGAGCTTCGCCGAATGATGGACTTTATTTTCTATCACATATCGGTATTTGCAACAACATCGTCGACAAGACTCGCTGTCTTATGCTCGACTTCTTGAGAACCACCTCAAGAATTTGTCCTCCTGAGTATCATTGGTAGTATTCCAAGTAGTACGACCATCCAGATCTTGACAATCTACATGAAATCCTCGACTTGATCATGGTCTCCAGTCACATAGGCCTCCCAATCGAGGACAGGTGGCATCTCAATGACAGGTAACCACGACTTGGTTGCATCGGTGTGCATTTGCAAGCGCATGTAGCTTGTTGGCAGACGCATGATACGTATGCAATGAAACAGGTTGTCTCCCATGTCGAGTGCCATATCTTTCTGCATGTAATCCTTCTCCACCTCGTCCATGGTCTTGAAATAGTCCTTATAGTGCTGTTCCAATGCTTGAGTAAAGGCGAGCACGACGTTGCTGTTCAATGGGAAAGTTCTTTGAGATGTGGTCAGAGCTTTGGATGCGTTGTGATTGGACAGCTTGCTTGACATGTACGTACGTGTCGGAGCACTCGGCATAACATCCCTCACGAGCTTCTTGAATATCTTGTGTATCTCCTGAACCAACTTGTGTAGGAAAGTCGTACTGGCTCTGTTGGCTCTTGCAATCACTAACTCGAACGTAGATGGCTCGTCATCGTCTTCATCTTTGCTCCCAATCATATCCATCCACTTCGTATCGATAAGTGCATCCTGGAAGAGCGCGTCCCTCAACGCAACGAAGGGTGCAAACTCTTCTAGACGGCTGGCAAATGCGTCTAGGTGATGCATAAAATCCTTGAGGTCGGTGGGCGTTCTCGAGATCCAGGTGTGAACGGTGTCCTTGGTCGATTTAGCATAGGTCACTTGTCTCCAACCAAGGTCGACAAGAATTTCATCATGCCATCTTCTGGCTCTCTTCGAGTCAGCATCCACTGTGCATTCAGCAGGGTTGTGATTATCCGTCTTGCAGATGAAGCACCAAGTCCAATGTTTTCGTCGCGCATGCTCGGACTTTTTGGTTTCTTCATCTTGTGCCAATGCCTTATTTGAGCCAAACTGGCCATGCTTCGTGGCCTGCTGCTGAGCATATCCAGAAATCTCCTGCCCTTCTCGTTCGTCGTGTATGATCAATAGCTTGCCACAGCTACCACAGCATGTGACAGCATCGTAGATTTGGCGCCCAAGTCGACCTGAGAAAATTGTTTGCCCATACATTCGAGGACATGCTTGGTCAAAACACATTTTGATCCCATGAGTCTCGTTTGGGACCGCCATTGGGGCACGCAATGTACAGGATACTTATGTGATGGTTGCAGTTAGAATGTTTGATAATGAGAGAGGCATAATGTTTAACAAGGACCATACATCTGCATTCAGACAACAAGCGAACCTCGCAAAACGAACACAAGGATTTGGGTCACTCGATAAAGGCGAGATCGAGGAGGAAGATATGTTCAGACCGAGGAAATTGAGAAAGGTAGACAACAATGCATATGGCTCTGACAAAGATACTTCTGTCGAAGAGAAGAAGCATACCGACGGCATTGAGCAGGAGCATATATCACGTCTTGCTTTCTATGTCCCCACTCAACACGAGCTGCATATACAGTCCGGAACAACAAAGAACGGTACCAGTAGTGCCACCATATCTCTCGAACAGGTAAAGAGCGACATCACGAATGAGGAGGGTGCAAATATGCAACAGCAGTCGGTCCAGTCAAGCAGTAAGGACGAAGTCCGTCACAAAATCCTCGTAGCCATCACAAGTCTTTGTTACGACAAGCTGGCGGCAGCCGTGGAACAGCCACAAGATATGGCAATTGCTTTGGCTGAAGTTGCAGAAATGCTACCAAGACTTCAATCCTGCGAAGCCCTCGAAGCCGATCAATACACCAGTCTTTTGACAAGCTTGGAAATGGCCAGCATCCTTGTCAACGCTATGGGTTATAGAGAGAGTGAATCACACTTCAAGGATCTGTTGAAGAGTCTCACAGGATATGGTAACGTTGACCTAACCCTACTGCGGTGCCTGGACTTGAGGATCATCAAGTGCTCCTTGATCAGTTTGAGGATATAATCCATCGCTTTTTCCGCAACTTCAACATGTCGAACGCGCGTGACGACCTTAGGAAGATGCAATCTGCTTTCTTCGACACTCTACTACAGATGGACCAACATTTTGAGGCAATAATGATCTCTGTCCTCCGTACACGCGATCTAGGTCGGGTAACAATTCATCAGAAAAACTCCAGTGGCCAGAAGCTCTCGGAAAGACTCCCTGAATGGTTCAAACTTGCAGATGAGATGCTCAATTTTGAAATGCAAGGATTCTTCGATAAAACAGAGCAGAAATTCGCCGTCCTGAAACAGTTCAGCACATTTGGAGAGGTCAAGTACGATGCTTTTGTCAAACAGGTGAGCGAACAGCTCCACGAGCTCTGGGACATCAAAAAATGCGATACATTCGAACATCGACTGTTTCGAACTTCCCGTGGTCTTCATCCACGAAACCCCACGAGTCGAGGATGAAATAGAGTGTGATCGGGACAGAAAAATCAATATGAATGGGAGAAGGATGACGAGCAATACCAAAACTGCTGTGCGTTGGTGATGACGGATTAAAGTTCGCAAGTGCCACGTTGGCCTCGAGACGAAGTAGATAGTGCGGTACATTTTGAGACGTACCTACCTTATAGCAGTCGGCTCATCTCGGGAGCTATTCTGTACTTCTTACAAGTTCATAACAATTGTCCATACACTGCTCTTCGCTGTCGGGCTTCTCACATCGGTCTTATCATCCCCAGAAATTGCTTCTTGATAGGCAAACATGTACGTTACCTCTGCACAAATTTTCCACACGTTACACGAACTAGACGCCGCTTGGCGCAGTATATTCGACATCGAATCCCTTGTACATCCTTCTATCGAAGCTACTTGGCTTCGATGATCACCGACGACACCTTCCCC
>Ga0115854_10062_pt1 | contig 20890 bp, 17 predicted proteins | sample InSIn2SAF170_FD_83868 | JGI IMG/M metagenome (GOLD analysis project Ga0115854, IMG submission 83868)
TTAACAAGACTGTGAAAGGGATATGACCTTAGGTAGAGGGAGGAGCCGAGCTTCTGAAAGTAAACCTGGTCCTCAGTATTAGCTGATGCCCAAGCCTAGAAAACGCATGACAGCAACAGCAAGGGCTATCAAGATCGTTGAGCAACGACAAGTGTAGGTGCAGGACCTGGTGTAATGGCCAGGCAATTTGGTGCACGAGCATAGCTAATCATCCTTGAATAGGCTGGCGCAGGAACTTTCCCGCCAAGATTCCGAGGAATACGATCAGGACATGCTCGAACATATGCTCCGTATGGATATGGATACAATGCCTGATGTTGATTCGATTGACATACAGACCGAGATTCAATGGTTTATGAGGCCATATCTACTTGACTTTCTCGTGGAAGCTCATTCAGCATTCCAATTGTTACCGGAAACTCTCTTCTTGACAGTCAACTTGCTCGACAGATATTGTTCAAAGCGAGTGGTCTACAAGCGTCATTATCAGCTCGTTGGTTGCGCCGCACTGTTAATTGCATCCAAATATGGCGACAAGAAAGAGAAAGTCCCTACGATCAAGGAACTCAAGTCTATGTGCTGTTCTCTATACAATGACGATATGTTCCTCCAGATGGAGTGGCATGTCCTTTCGACTTTGGGCTGGGCGATTGGTCACCCAACTGTTGATAACTTCTTGAAGATGGCCACAAAAGACAAGGTTCAGGACCCTGAAGTGGAGCACCTTAGCCTTTACATGCTGGAGACCGCGTTATACCATCGAGATTTCGTGTCGAAGCGCTCTTCGACCCTAGCTCTGGCTGCTTTAGCTCTTTCGAGGTCTATATTGGGCCGACGGCAAGCAGAACATTCTGAATGGGCCGCAACATTTGATTCAACCACATTTCACGAGTTACTTCACAAGGTCAATGATCCTTCGGCGATCTTGTCGAGGAAGTACAGTTCGCCACGTTATTCTTGTGTTACTAAGATATTGTCAAGCTTCTTAGCTCGTCAAGCCGCTGCTGCCGCTGCCGCTCAGGCTCAGGCGCGCCTAGCACTTACTCCTACCTATGATACCACCCCACCAACCAAACAGAGCGGAGTCAGCTACTTCACCAGCATCGGTACGCCACAAAAGACAGCTGTACCGTCTGTTGTTCAACATGGTCTTTACACTCCTCCCATCACACCAAGTGAGGACATATTTGGCACCACTCAGAAGACTTTCAGCAGCGGACCCAGCTATATACCAACTCCAACATCAGCACCTAATGCTCAATCGCAGTTCCAACAATACTCATATCAGAGTCAATTACCACCTGCAGGCCATCGGTGGGCATCTGTGGACTCATTTTAAATGCATGACAAAAGTCAAGAGACTTCGATTCCTTTGTCACAAGAAGATACCCCTGTATCACATGATCGAACCTAATTCTGTTCTATAGTTGCAGACTGCATTGCTGGCGATACAAATGTTGATGGTTTGCTGATGTTACTTCTGTTTGACATCGGAGTTGGGGTTAGTTTTTTCAGAGAGCCATTCTCTCTGTTGTATCTTGGTCGGATATGTCACTCGTATCGAGCTACACACAAGCAGCAAAGAAAAGCAAGCAAACACAACACATGGCCATAAGGTTGGATTGAAGGATGGAGCACTGACGCTGTTGCCATGACAGCTGTTGTATCAAAATCTCTATGATATGCTTGTTGACAGGAACCGTGCGGATCTTGTGTCGTCAGGCATAGCAGCACGATCCTCATCGTTCGACAGCGTTAGTAGACTACACAATTGGTAGTTTCCAAACAATGTTAAGAAGCATTGTCGTCCACAAACTGTCTTCCTCTGCCGCCAGTGAGCGTCTTGATGTGGTTAACATTCCATCTTCGAAACTCATTTCCAGTACCCGTACTAGGATCCCACGGGTGGGATCCGACGATCCATCCACGGTAATTCTTTGTGTCAATCCGTTTTCCGTTCCACAGTAGGTATGCTCTAACCACCAGCCACAATACGTAAAGACAATGTTCAACCTCATCTACCCACGAATACTACTGTGACATTCCTCAATTGTTGCTACCAACCTCTGCATCCAGAACTCATAGTACAGTAAACAAGAAACCGCACAAGCCTTGCAATGTCGGCAAGGGGGGAAACTTTAATCCGTGCGACTACACTGCGCCTCACTGGTCTCAAAGGAGGGGACATGTTCTGGACTCTTAGATTCAATTTCTTGGTCAAAAGAGCCCTGGAGGCTATGGGTGAGACTACTGTACGTAAGCTGCGTAATCTCTTGTAGATGTTGTAACCTGAGCAGCCACGCGTGACTAGTTTAGGTATCTATCTCCCTGAGATCTGTAGATGCGCAATCTCATTGTGGGGTCGGATGCGAGATCGTGGTTCCATCGCCGAAAAAAGGAGTGAAACGTAGGGTAGGTACTGAAGGTATGCTTCTGTGATGATGGTGGATCACTTTGATTCGATGGTACAGTACATGTGATTTGTGTTTCTAAAATGATAAAAAGACAATACCTAGGCATCTACAACAGTCACTACTATGGGTAAAATTCTTCTCATGCCGAAACGTTGTCAACAGAACGTTTCATGTTGACGTTTTTAAGTAACCAAACTGAAATATTTTTGATAACACACTTGATAATTTAGTCGACTAGCTACATGTACTGCAAACACACATTTCTCGCGCCGGAACTATTTATTCGTGCTCCATAAAGCCTGTGTAACTCAAGAACAAAGATCAATCAACAGCAAGGTATGTAAGTAAACCATACGAAGAATGTGTCATGAACGCTTCAGGTTTTCTCAAGAACTTCCGCTGCTACTTGTAGAGATGCGCGGAGGCCCTAGCATCTTATGACCCGCTCTCCTCACCAGGGATCTTTCGTCTTCCGCAAGGCCATCGCGTTGTTGTCCGGAGGAGCCCGTTCCTCGCCGTCTGGCAAACAGACGGGACGCTGATGTCAGACATGCGCCTGGATTATTCGGGATACATCTGTTTCCCTTACAGCAACTGTTGGTGATACAGACCTGACCGGATACACAGTCGGCATTAGAGCCACAAGTGGGACTATCGCAGTTGAGACCCCCAATGTCGAGGCATGATGTAGTGCCGTCTGTTTGTAATGTGCAGTAACAATAGTTGCTGCCATTGGGGTCGCAATAGCCATGGCTGCTACATACTCCAGGCTGGACTCCGCCTGGGCAAGTGCTTGGACAAGCGGTCACCGTCGTCACCATAGTTGTGGTTGTGGATGTCGTGAAGGTGGTGGTGGTGGTGGTCGTTGTGGTTGCGGCGACATTGTCGGTTTCGGTTGCCGTGGTTGATATGGTAGCGGTGGCTTGTACGGCAACGGTTGGGGTCGAGGCAATAGTAGTCTGAGCTGTGATTGTGGCTGTAGAAGAGATACAAGTCTGTGGTCCTTCAATGCAGGAACAAGCAGTGCTGGCCACACCGTTGACTTCTGATGAAAGTATTGACAGCAGTGATTCTTCTGGACTGATGTTCCTGATTGTGGTAGTAGTGGTAGTGGTGGACGAAGACTTTGTGGTAACCGTTGTGACACTCGATGTTGATGGAGGCTTGGTCGTGGAAGCCGTGGTGGCTAACGTTGGTGGAGAGTTAGTTGACGTGGATGAAGGCTTGGACGCGATAGCCGTGGTGGTCGTTGTCGATTGGGACTTTGCGGTGCTCGATGTTGATGGTGAGCTATTCGATGCTGACGAAGATTTCGTGGTAGTTATAGTGGTTGATATCGATGGAGGCTTCGTGGTAGTAGTGGTAGTGCTCGATTTTGACGGAGGCTTGGTCGTATTAGATGTGGTGGCCGTTGCCGATGGGGGCTTGGAGGTGGTGGCCGATGTTGACGGCAAGGTGGTGATCTGGGTCGTAGAAGAGGTAGTAGTAGTAGCAATGATAGCGCGTTTGAATTTCCGTGCTGCCGCTGGACAAGTATAGGCTGTTGTGATGCTCGTCGATGTATCTATCGTTGTCGTGCTGCTGGTGTCCGTACCTATCGATTCTGTTAGCTTATCTACAGGACCACGAACCATATGCTTATGCTTACTAGTAACAATGGCAGTAGTCACAGTGCTAGTAGAAGTGGCGACTATTGTCGTGAGGGTAGTGGTAGCGGTTGTTATCGTTAGAGCAGAAGCGGTAATGGTATTTGTGTTTGTCCTGGTGACAGTACAGGTAGTGGTGCAAGGAGCCACTGGGTATTTGGAAGAACAAAAAGACACTGCGGCTGGATAAGTTGACAGCTGAGCCAGGGCCGAATAGAATGGCTGGGTGCATACATTGACAGTGGCAGCTGTCGCTACATGCACAGCTGAGACGAACAACAAGGCTTTCCAGTGTGACACCATTATGGCAGAGTGATGAACACAGATCGGGATGCAACGAGCTATCAGCGAACACTGTTCAGATGGAAGCCAGTACAACCTTTATATTCCCCGCCCACTAGGCGACATCCCCAGTCTTCAACGGCCTCAAAAGCCTCCACGAGGGTGAACCACCGAGAGTAGTGCCTTTCTTGCGCACAGTTGTGCAAAAGTACCGACACGTCCGGTGAAGGATGGAGAAGCCTACTGAACCGAATTGCGGACTTGGTACCCTACTGTGCAGGTTGCTTGCTAGTAGTGCCATAGAGCTAATGCAATGCTCTCCAAGCGAACAAGAGTTGATAAGAATTCCACCATTTACTGATTCGAGTAGCCAAGTTCGGTTAGTACTTACTGAGTATTCGGCGTGAACAGTTGCACATACAGTACTGCACAGTAGAGTCCTCTGCCGTCTTACAATAAATGTTAGTGTGAATCTGTGTCGGCCATGGTTCCAACGCCAGTCTCGACCTGAGTAGGTCTAATGTCGCTGCATTTGCCAATGATCGCTGGTAGAGAAACTAAGCTACAGTGGTCCGACGTTTTTAATGTTAGCTCGGAGCTGAATCTTGCTACTAGTCTAGTCCCTATCAGGCAGGCCCCTCATTGTATGATGTAAGAATCAGCGTGAGCTCTAACCGAATTTAGTATAGTATCACATTGCAGTATGGAAGTTCAAGTATCATGTGATAAGATGCTTGCCTACTGAGGACTAGACCAGTAGCAAGATTCAGCTCCAAGCTAATGCGTGCTAACACTATACAAGGATGTTCACTGGTATATTCATTTGAGCTGAAAATGCCGTACAACTTTTACCGACAGAGCGCACACTACAGTACAGAACTAACATTCAAGACGGCAGAGGACTATACAGTACTGAACTGTACATCACAGTGCTGTAAAGCAGGCGTTGCCGTTTAAAGCGTTCTTTAGCGTTCTAGACTATAAGCTAGAGCGGGTGGAGATCATTGTTTTTGACCCTAATCCAAACCACTGTACAAGTAAGGTACTGTAGCACCCCCAAGAACCCCAACGTTGCGTATTGCTTGACATGCTTGTTCGACACTGCTCAAAATTCAGCTACAGATGACCGCACGACCACGCATCTGCCTTTAGTAGTATTATGATACTCTGTGACTGGACGTCTTTGCGATCGTTGAGATACTAATCCTGTGTCAATCGATTCAGTTTTAACTTATATAAGAACCAAGCACTACGTTACGTTGAGTTAATAAGCGGTGTGTAGGTACTCAGTATATACTATAGATACACAATCTTGTTGTGGGTTGGCAGCGATATCGTGGTTCCATCGCTAGGAGGTCATAAGGGTACTGTAGTAGTGAATCAAGGGATCAGTAGTTAGTTTGTTTGATCATCGACTCGCTCTGCGATTGACTTACACAGGGTGGAGTTCTATATAGAACGGTGGTCGATTGTACAGCTCGTGTGCTACAGTAGTGAGACTATGATTAGGACTCAACGCGGGGTGGAACACGTAGCATGCGATATTTATACAGTAGTTGTTTGCAGTCGGCGTGTAAACTTTACGTAGCTACGGTAGATTTTGAATGGAAATTGATGTTCTCTTTGCAGCACGTGTATGGTGGATGTTTGTTCTGCGAGTAGCCGGACGACACAGGCAGACAGGTTTGGGCAGGCAGATTGTTGGGATGGTTGCTTTGCTGGAATGGTTTGATGAGGAGGAGGAGGAGAAAGTACGGTGCACTAGGGTCGGTTCGAGGTTAGGTATCCATGCATCATCTAGTACTTGGTGGTGTGTAAAGTAAGGAATTGTGTTTAGCAGGACAGAGTATGGGATATGATTCATTAAAGTTTATTGCAGTATGCATTGCTACCAGTTGACAACCCGTATACTGATGCTTCTTTCTCTAATCATCTTTCTTGATTAAAAGCATGCCTACTGTAGGCTTAAGTTGTCCTTTCCACAAAAGTTCTGGTTCCACCTCTTTGCACCACTCTGAACTTCCTCCGCCACAGCGAGGCCTGGCTGTTCCGTCCTTCATGAAATCCTTAGATAGAAAATCGTCCAAACTGCTTTCAATTCCCAATTGGCCAGATTCCAGCGACCACGAAAGGAACACCTTCAAAGCACCGTGCCGGCACTGAGACCGCGACTACCTGGCTGTGAAAGTATTGAACTTTCCTGGTCACTGATGACTCTGATGCGAAGGGATGAACACAGCTTGCTAGCGCCCTGAGCATTGAGCCTTACTAGCTGCCGTGTTCGTTCACAACGCGATCGATTGTCCGGTATGGCGATGGACGAGAAAAATCAATTGCGACTGGCGCCGGCGAGATGCCGCGACTAACCAGATAGAAATTGCTTTGCGCTCATTATCGCGACCGTTGATGTTGGTGTTGGTGAAAGGTGGTGTTTATGTATTGGGATTCGGTGTGGTTGATAGAGCACCGTTCATTGGTGTCGAAGCATTGTGATGCTATGGTTTCGCCGTTGCCGTCTTTCCATGGCTGGTGTCTTTTGGACAGTCCGGCTCGTAGCAAGTGGGATTGGGAGAGAGGAAACCTAGCAAGAGCTTGTAGCTTTGCCAGCCTCCAGGCAGCTGTTTCGAAGACATTTCTCTTTCCAATATGCTGGTAGAGATTGTTGACGGTCAAGAAGATTGGTATATGGTATGGATGACTAGTGTTATATATGCTCACAGAGCATGAAGTTCTGAAGAATTGCTTCCTGGGGTCAAGGAAATGTGTTGAAGCCCAATTGGCAAGCTATGTAGGATGGAGGACAGGACACAACACCATACCTTTAAGTAATGCAAAGACCTTTCTGATTACAGCTGTATTCAACTTACATTTCTAGGCACGGACATCTGATTTGGCCGTCGAGACCGAATAGCATGTGGAACGCGTAGACATAAACGCGATACATCTCGGCGAAGCAGAACATAGTGCACCCGCAATGCAGGTGCCTGAACAAGAATGGTACCGTGTCCTGACGCTAAGTGGCTGACTGAGCAAACCTTTGGTTCTGTGCATGGAATGGTGATGTTTCAATTGGATACCTAGGTGAGACGGGCTTGGGCTTGGGATAACTCGCTGCCGAAAAGACAAGAGCGAACACAGAAGACTCCTACTTTGGGCTCGGTGTTTACTGTATCCCGGCTGACGTAGGTACGTGCAGGTCAAAAAACACCGAGTGGCCTTCGTGCGAAGCCTCAGGCGCTAGGTGATTTCGGGTCCGGTCGACAATGATGGTTGCCTTCAAGTACTGTTTACGCTTCAACATTCGACCGGACGGTCTGATAATGTCTCCGACTGCCAATCGCCTCAGGCTACCCGCCATTGGTCCACAGAGATGTGGTCCCCGAATATGGCCACCTTGAAACATTCACTATGCCCTAATATTGCGGGGACTCGTGGACTCGATCTGACCTTTGGGGATGGAGTTCAATTTCACGGACCATTCGCACGTAACCTCAGCTCACCAGCTGGGCCTTGTCTGTTTCCTACAGTACACGGCCTTTCACGATGTGCCCTAGCAAAACAGGCCCAGCTACTTGTTACATGATGGAAAAAAGAACGTCTCCTCGACACAGCTGTTAGCTACCTGAACTCCAGAATCTCGTATTCTAATAGCACCAACACAGTGACTTTCTGCTAGTGGTTCATGCTACTGTATGTTTGATGCTAATTCTTATTCTAGAATGACTTTGATCGAATGCATTGATGTGTCAAAGGTTTCTATCCACTAACCATTGGCATAGGCTACTTATCTGTTGCCTTGTCAGAACAGTCTGCCAGACAGTAGCGACCATATGCGTATCTTTCATAGAAGGAGGGGCATGTTTGTTTCCGAGTCTGACAAATTTATTCCAATCCGAGGCAAAGAGCATGAACTGCACCACGGTTCATCGCCTGTACTGTCGTCGTTCTAGACAATGCCTTGTGTGCATGTCATGAGTTTTCGATGCTGAAATAGCCTAAGTTCAATACGAATTATTCTGATAGCTACTGTAAATACATGTACTGAGCTGACGACTTTCTCATTGAGCATAAGCATTTCGAACAACACGATCGTCGGTGGCACGACACGGCTTCAAGAGGTCCACAAGACTGGGTCTAGCCGTATTGAGTTATTGCCCTGTCGATCACTATCGTCGTCGGGGAACTTTTTATCTTGAAATTCGCAATCCACCTGGCACATAGCCACCACCACACGAGTTTACTGAGCGCATATTGACAACATGGGCCTGGTTTCCATTATTGCAGAACCAGTTCAACGGCTCGTCGAGTCGTTGCCGACATGGCAGCTTGTTCTGCTTGGACTCCTCAGTTTTATCACAATAGCCACCGTTCTCAACGTCTTCAAGCAGATCTTCCTCAAAAACCCCAACGAACCTCCTGTTGTCTTCCACCTCATACCTTTCCTTGGTAGTACCATCACATATGGCATCGATCCTTTCAAATTCTTCTTCCGCTGTAAAGAGAAATATGGCGATGTGTTCACCTTTATTCTGTTAGGCCGGAAAGTGACGGTGTGCTTGGGGACTCAAGGCAATGAATTCATTTTGAATGGCAAGTTGAAAGACGTAAATGCCGAAGAAATCTATACTGGCTTGACTACGCCTGTGTTCGGGTCAGGGGTTGTATATGACTGTCCAAACTCAAAGTTGATGGAGCAGAAGAAGTTTGTAAAATTCGGGTTGACGACAGAAGCCTTTAGAGAATATGTGTCTCTTATACAAAGAGAGACTGAACTCTTCATCAACACCAACTTCAAGGCCTCGACTGGCGCCTTCGATGTCTCTCCGGCCATGGCCGAACTCACCATCTACACTGCGTCACGTTCTCTCCAGGGCAAGGAGGTCCGAGCCAAGTTTGACCACACTTTTGCAGACCTGTACCATGATCTTGATATGGGATTCAGCCCCATCAACTTTATGCTTCCTTGGGCACCGCTACCACATAACCGACGAAGGGACTATGCACAGAAAAAGATGGCACAAACATATATGGAAATAATCCAGGAACGACGTCGTCGTGGAGATCTCAGCTCCAAAGAGGGTGAACATGACATGATCAGAAATCTAATGTCCTGTGTATACAGAGATGGTACACCGGTTCCCGATATCGAGGTTGCACACATGATGATCGCACTCCTGATGGCCGGTCAGCACTCATCCTCATCTACCTCTTCGTGGATCTTGCTTCGATTAGCCACTCGTCCGGATATCCAGGACGAGTTGCTGGAAGAACAACGTCGTGTGCTTGGCAACGATCTTCCTCCACTGACGTATGAAGATCTTTCGCGGCTGCCGTTGCACAACAAAGTGGTTAAGGAAACGCTCCGGATTCATGCACCAATCCATAGCGTCATGCGTAAGGTCAAGTCCCCACTTTCAATTACTGCTCATACACCAACTACAACAAAGACATATGGTATTCCGACTTCACACACTCTGATGTCAGCTCCAGGGGTCACCGCTCGGCAGGAGCAGTATTTCCCAGAACCATTGACCTGGGAGCCACATCGATGGGACGATGGCCACAAACTGCAGTATACTGGTATGGGCGTCGAAGAGGAGTTTGAAGATTATGGATATGGCATGGTTAGCAAAGGAGCATCGTCACCATATCTACCATTTGGCGCTGGCCGACATCGCTGCATCGGCGAGCAATTTGCATATGTGCAGCTCCAAACTGTGGTTGCAACATTTGTACGATTCGTCAAACTTTACAACCTAGAGGGAAGGCGAGGTGTGGTTGATACCGATTACTCATCTCTATTCTCACGGCCTTTGGCTCCTGCCATGATTCGATATGAACGCAGAGACGCAAAGTCAGTTGTAAATGAGAAGCAATGAAATAAAGGTGTCGAGCAGCGGTACAGCACATGTTAGTCATTACAGCATTGGGCGGAAACAATTGTTTGGAGTTCGGTGCCGCCTCAGGTCAGCTACCCACTAAAGCAAGTCATTGCATAGAACATTATTTAACGATGATCTAGTTAATGCACAGATCCGGTATGTTAAGCAACGGTGCAAGTTCTGTAAATTGACCGGGAAGTGGTCGCCATCTTCCGGGGTCAGGGGTTGTGCAATCTTGTAATCGGCTCCAACTTTACCGAGTCGGAATCATATTCCACTGGCAGTACACCAAGCTGTGCCCTTCGACGATCATGGACACAACTATTCGCACGCTGCGAAAGGCTCGAATCAGTACCTGTTCATCATTTCTACCAGAAGCCAGCACACGTTCATGGCGTACCCTATCAGATGAGGTGATGCCTCAGGAGGATCTTGAAGTTGCACGCCTCACAAAGTCTTAGATAAATTGATACAGCTAATTTTATCAATGTGGACCCTCGGCTACAAAACGATCAAAGTTGCCGCATTTCCTCAAGATCTGAACTACATGTATCACGTGTCGCGATGGTTGCTGCTTTGCACGGACTTCCGTCGCCGTGGTTTACTGGGAGCATGGAAGGTTGTTTGCAATGCCCTTGGATGGTCGATGAATGGCTTTGCATCTCTTGTCTATCAAACACTGTACTGTATCCTACTGGCAAGAATTGTTATCAATGTACCATGCTGTGTGTGTGATTTAGGCCTATACACTGCGTTGGCGTGGACCTGTGGCCAATTGGGATAGGAGATTTAGTGGCTTGGGTTTGGGATCTGTCTATTTTCGATGTCCTTTAGGGGCTAAACAGGGTCCTTCAGGAGCATCTTCCCAATAACATGGCTGAGGTTGGAGCGCAGTCAGCATACATCTAGATAGTATTGTCCTCCGCTGATTTTGATATTGTCTATCTCGCTGTCTCTTCAAAAGAATCAGCTGAGCACGAACCTCCGATCTTTGACGATTACACAATCTATAACGAGATTGAGCTAACCACGTATCGGACCCGCCGACACCTCTCATTCGCTATCTGCACACAAGTACCCGTTGGTGGGCGGAGATCAATAACACTGCGCTCCACTCGGTCACCACTCAAGCCGCGTACCGAGTCGCAACATTCCTATCGACTTCGACATGCATTCTTCTTCTCAAGAAAGATATTATGACACTGTTCCTCAGCTTGACGATGTCAATTCATTCATTCCTAGCCCAATAAGTCCATCTCCTTACTCCTCGACCACGGCATTGAATCGCACATACATTCCTTACAGTCAAACGATGGGTCACCAAACAACGGAAAGCGTCGCGTCGACGCTGAATGGAAGTCAGGAGCACTTGAATGTCAATCCTTCGCGACAGAACCTAGAGAAAACACCAGGTGAAACGAATGTTGCAAACAGCTATGAAATGTACACGAGCCGATCTCCTAGTCCGCTACCGCTAGGATCGCACTTGATGCCCGAAAACGCAAAAATCGAGGCTGTAACAGGGAGTGATGAAGACAACGTGGAATATCCTTCAGGAATGAAGCTGGCTGTCATCTCTATGGCTCTGTGCCTGGCCGTGTTCCTCATGGCTCTCGACAACACAATTATTGCTACTGCAATTCCGAAGATAACGGACCAATTTAATTCTCTGAGTGATGTTGGCTGGTATGTTTCCTCATACTTGCTGACCACTTGCGCACTACAATTGTTCTTTGGCAAGCTTTACACTTTCTACTCGATCAAGTGGGTGTTCTTAACATCCATTGGCATCTTCGAGATCGGCTCGGCGGTGTGCGGTGCAGCTCCATCGTCCATAGCCCTGATCATTGGTCGAGCCATTGCAGGCATCGGCTCAGCAGGTCTTTTCTCCGGTGCTCTCGTTATTATCGCATACACCGTTCCAATGGCAAAGAGACCCGCATACACCGGTATCATTGGCGCCTGCTATGGCATTGCGTCTATTGCTGGTCCGTTGCTTGGGGGTGCGTTCACTGATGGTCCAGGATGGCCTTGGTGTTTTTATATCAATCTCCCACTTGGTGCTATCACGGTGGTTGTTATTGCTATCTGTTTCAAGTCACCACAACGAAAAGCTGAGGCTAAAGTGCCTGTACTTACACGGATGAAGCAGCTCGATATTGGCGGCACCCTTCTCTTCATCGTTGATGTTGTTATTGTCCTTCTGGCTCTCCAATGGGGCGGCTCGAAATATGCCTGGAACTCCTGGATAATCATTCTTCTTTTCACTCTTTTCGCCATTCTTACAGTTATCTTTATTGGTCTCCAATGGTACATGAAGGAGAACGCAACAATTCCTTTCCATGTCATATCTCAACGAAGTGTCGCATCAGCTTGCGCTTGGGCTTTCTGTCTCGGCTCGGCCTTTTTCATCTTCATCTATTGGGTACCAATCTGGTTTCAAGCCATTAAGGGTGCCACGGCACTCAAGTCTGGAATTTATTGTTTACCCATGATTTTGGCATTGGTCTTGGCCAACGCTATAACCGGAGCCGGTACTACAGTTATCGGGTACTACAACCCCTTCTATTATGCCTCCGTCGTCCTCTCATGTATTGGTGCTGGTTTGATCACTACCTGGAAAGTTGATACTCCTACTGGTATGTGGGTAGGCTATCAAATCATCTATGGATTTGGTGTCGGTTTCGGTATGCAGCAAGCTATTATTACGGTTCAAGCTGTTTTGCCACTCAAAGATATCCCTGTTGGCACAGCCATGGCGTCGTTCTTCCAGACATTTGGGGGTGCTCTCTTCTCATCTGCCGCTCAAAGTGTTTTCGACAACCGACTTATTGACACACTCCCGACCTATGCTCCTGGTATTGACCCGACTATCGTGCTACATATTGGCGCCACTGAGTTGAATAAGGCTGTTCCAGCAAATCTCCTGCCAGGAGTGCTTACAGCCTACAACTCGGCACTTACTCACACCTGGTACATTGCTGTTGCCATGTGCTGCTTGACGGTCATTCCGGCAATTTTCGTGGAGTGGAAGAGTGTCAAGGGCATGAAGCCAGGTGGTCTAGCAGCCTAAAGCGGCTATTTCTCCAAACTTTTTTGGAATAGGGTAAATTGCATTGCACGGAGTTGGTGACATGGCGCTTCAGCGAACACTGCAGAAATAAACTGTACGAATCATATCAATAGACATCAAGAGTTATGCAGCAAGCAAGCTCCACATGAGATTCAGTCTACACTTTCGAATTCCTTTCTGAATCCATTACTGTTTTAACAACAAGTGATAGTGAGCTATTCCTCCGTACTGTAAGAGCATGCATGCAGTGCCTGACTAACGACTTTAGGTGGAAAGTTACTATTTACACTAGCTCAGCGAGGCCAATCAGATCACTTGTTCAAGCTCGAGGCCACCTATGACCCGCTAAAAAGTTCCCTCACCTCTGACTGGCATGTGGGGTGTTTAACTGACCACGAAAGCATTCAGAAGTCGGTGAGACCTCACAAAGACCAGATCGCAGTTAGTCTTCGTGGCTTCGTGGCTTCGTAGTGAACACCTCGACCTCTTTATTGCACACATAACCTTTCGTTCCCCCGCTGCACGAATCTGTACCCGACCTTGTCTATCACTCAATCACGCAGCTCAAGGAAACACCATGACAACGTACACAGACCTCAAACACCGACCTATCCAGGAGACGATATGTCTCTTCGATGTCGACGGCACGCTCACTCCGGCTCGACAAGCAGCCTCTCCTGAAATTCTCCAGACACTCCTCAACCTACGACAGAAATGCGCAATCGGCTTCGTAAGTCCTCATCAACCCCACCTTTCTGTAGTGTTGTCCTCTACTCCTCCTACTTCCCCATGCCCTCCCAGATTGAGCGGTCTGTCCTTGAGCAAAGAAAGTCGAAGAATACTAACACTAACAGGTCGGTGGCTCTGATCTCATAAAACAACAAGAACAACTCGGCACTCCATCCACGCCCGTAACCTCCATGTTCGATTTCTGCTTCGCTGAAAACGGTCTGACAGCCTACCGTCTCGGTCGATCTCTCTCCTCAACCTCTTTCCTCCAACATCTCGGCGAAGCAAACTACCAGAAACTGGCCAAGTTCTGCCTCAGGTATATGTCTGAGTTGGAAGGGTTACCAGCAATGAGAGGAACATTTATCGAGTTCCGAAACGGAATGATCAATGTCTCGCCTGTGGGAAGGAACGCAAGTAAGACGGAAAGAGATCAATTTGAGCAGTGGGATAAGCAGAGCGGTTGCAGGGCGAAGTTTGTGGAGGTTTTGAAGAAGGAGTTTGCGGACATGGGACTGACGTGAGTACACTCTTCACAATCGCACTCGTGCAGATGAAAAATGGGAGATGTGCACTGTTGCAATGGCTGCTAACGTGTGCGCGTTCTATCTAGATTCTCCATCGGTGGCCAAATCTCCTTTGACGTCTTCCCGCAGGGATGGGATAAGACATACTGTCTCCGCCATCTCGAGGCCGAGAAGGCGTCGTCAGGAATCGATTACAAGCACATCCATTTCTTTGGGGACAAGAGCTTCAAGGGTGGCAATGATTACGAGATCTACGAGGACCCCAGAACGATTGGACATGCTGTGAAAGGACCGGAGGATACGATAAGGATATTGAAGGAGTTGTTCGATGTGTGAGGTCCTCATGATTCGAACAGTGAGGATGCTAGCCAGCCTGAAATGAAGCGGGTTAAGGTGGTAGCGGTCCCCTGATGTGCTGAGGATGTAGTAAGACGGCGTGTATGTGTCGAATTCACTGCATAACCCACACGGATGAGCAAGAGTCTCTTGTGTTTGGCTTGATAGACGGTGGAATAAAAGCTGCTTTCCTTCTTCAAGCTGGCTATACACAGTTTATGCTGGTCTTTGGAAATAGACGATGGTTTCGACGAAAAGAAACTCAGAGAGTTCCAACGATTCTTCTTCCAGTCACTTTAATCCAGGTGCTGCAGAAGCATGGTATACCTGAGTCTCTCAAAAGGTTGCACAAGGCACGTTTTGTAACAGTCTTCTAAGATAAATATATAAGAAGTCTCTGGATCTTCTTACTTGTAGTACTTGAAATGAAATCGAATTGATTCATGGTCCAAATTGTCCATGCCGGGGTAAGACCGTAGATTGTTTATCAATTCCTCGTGGGATTAACAATTAGCCCTGGCGTTGGAGGTGCTGCATAAGCACATCTGCATACATCTGCGTTTCAATGATATGGCTATCATCTGGGCATTCCAGAGTTCAAACCCGGATACTGGTCGACAGCGGAGAGATCAACGACAGATGTTCTACATGTAGAGAAGACAACCCTCAAAAGTTGAAGCACGAGTGCAGCGGAAAGTGAATCCGGACTTGTAGCCTTGGCTCAGCCTTGCCAGTCTCGTAGGCGACTGCTTGATGATGTATGCAACGTCTCGCTGCTCCTGCAAGTGATTACTAGCGCCCCAATTTCCAAACACATATGCGAGTGTCCGAGTTGCAAGTGAGCTCATATGCAGTACACTGTCGCTTGCCCGCCTTATTGAGACATACGATCATTTCTCACTAGCATCTCATCGCACGGTCATTCTATCGTATACTTCGGGTTGTCAACGACTTCACAATCTTGCCGGTCGAGTCTTTCCTGCTTCCGAGCTACAATCATCACGCGATTGCCTCTTCTATCGTGACGTTCTCTTCCTGTTACCAATACTACTTATCCGACATTTTTAAGAACAGCCATGGCTGGCCTTGCGTCGGCAGCAGGCCTTCTTGGCTTCCTGTCTGAACCTGAAGAAGAGTTGAGGAGTTTCGCCTTGAAGCAGCTGGATAGCCAGGTCGACCTGCTATGGACAGAGATTGCTGGCTCCATTGGTGAAATGTACAGTCAACAACAAGATCAAGAAGGACAAAAGCTAACAATAACAGTGAAGCACTTTACGAAGACGACTCGTTCTCAGATCGACCACTTGCCGCCATCGTTGCCTCCAAGGTCTACTATCATCTGCAAGAATATAATGAGAGCATGGCTTTTGCGCTAGGCGCAGGGAAACACTTCAAGCTTGATCGAGCAGGCGAGTTTGAAGACACGATCATCTCGAAATGTGTTGACACCTTCATCGCCCTGTCCGCTGCTAGAGATCCCACTTTATCGGCTGCAGCACACCAACCACAGCTCGATAGAACATTTAGCCACACCGAAGGCGCCGCAAGCATGACTGCCAGTTTGACCTCCCCAGTCACACCATTCTCCCAATCTGCCTTACCTTCAAAGTCGTTGTTGTCCCGCCAGAATACTGCGGCTTTCGACTCATCACAGGGGGACCATGTTGCCGCTGAGGGTTCACCAGAATCAATCATACAGCAGCGTGGCTTGCAGAAACAGCTCAACTCCGTCATTGAGAGACTGTTCGAAAAGTGCTTCCAAGAGAAGAGATATAGACAGGTGGTCGGCATTGCCGTCGAGGCTCGAAACCTAGACATCCTAAGGAGAGTTATCCTAAGGGCTTCCGAAGATGAGAAAACCACCCATGGCGAAGCTACCAAGGCTGGTGAGGAGTTGATGGACTACGTTCTTGACATTTGCATGAGTGTCGTACAAGAGCGCGGACTGCGAAATGAGATCTTGAAGCTGATCCTCGAGCTGCTCAACGATATTCCTTCGCCGGACTATTTTGCCATTGCCAAATGTGTTGTGTATCTCGACCAACACTCGCTAGCTTCCGACATCTTGCGGAAGCTGGTTGAGAATGGTGATGCCAGATCTTTGGCTGTAGCTTACCAGATCTCGTTCGACCTCTACGACAACAGCACGCAAGAATTTCTGCGGAAAGTGAGAGAAGAATTGGCCGAGATGTTGCCAGAAGACGAGAAGAAAGACGATGCGGCTGAAAACATGGAACAAGATTCGGAAGAGAAAGCTGATGAACAGTTACAACAAGAGCTGCAAGATTCTGCAGGTGCGCCTGCACCCACGAAACCGAAGGACAACACGATCGAGGACGAGGAGCAGCAAGAAGCGATCAAGTCCTGCAGAGACATCCTGGATGGCCTGCAATCAATACACTTGAACATCGAATTTCTGAATAAGTCCAATCGGGTTGACCTTGCTATCCTAAACAAGATCAAGGACAGCCTGGAAGCGCGAAACTCCATATATCACACAGCCACTACGCTAGCGACTGGTTTCATGCACGCGAAGACTGCTAATGACAACTTCTTCAGAGACAACCTCGAATGGTTGGGCAAGGCTATCAATTGGTCCAAATTCACTGCAACTGCTGCTCTTGGTGTGATTCACCAAGGCAACATCAATCATGTTGACCGTCTTCTTAGTCCTTACCTACCGAAGGCTGCGACAGGTGGTCCCGTGCAAGGGTCAGCATACAGCCAAGGTGGTTCACTCTATGCCTATGGCTTGGTATGTGCCAATCACAAGGCTAAGGCGGTCGATTTCATTCGAAGTAAATTCAAGGAGAGTACAGACGAAGTCGTGCAGCATGGTGGCGCATTGGGTCTTGGTGTTGCTGGTATGGCCTCTGGTGATCAGTCGGTGTATGACGATCTGAAGCAGGTCTTGTACACTGAATCCGCCATTAATGGCGAGGCTGTAGGCCTGTCCATGGGTCTTGTTATGCTCGGATCTGCGAATGTTGGAGCATTGTCCGATATGGTTCAGTATGCCCACGATACGCAGCATGACAAGACCATCAGAGGTCTTGCTTTGGGCATGGCCATGATCATGTATGGCCGACAAGAGGGTGCAGATGAAGTTGTTCAAGGACTGCTCAACGATCCTGATCCAGCACTCCGTTATGGTGGTATACTCACAATCGCCATGGCTTACGTCGGTACCGGAAGTAACAAAGCTGTTAGAAAACTTCTTCATGTTGCCGTCAGCGACGTAAACGACGATGTGCGAAGAATTGCTGTGCTCAGTTTAGGTTTTATCCTATTCAGAAAGCACACAAGCGTTCCACGAATGGTTGAGTTGCTCGCGGAATCGTACAACCCCCACGTGCGATATGGTGCTGCTATGGCTCTCGGCATAGCTTGTGCGGGCACTGGTCTCGACGAAGCGATCGACCTTCTCGAGCCTATGCTGAAGGACCCTACCGATTTTGTCCGCCAAGGCGCTCTTATTGCACTGTCCATGATTCTGATCCAACAGAATGACGCTCTGAACTCCAAAGTCAGTGCTATCAGGAAGAACATGCTCAAGATCGTTGCCGATCGTCACGAAGATGCTATGTGCAAATTCGGTTATGCAATGGCCCTGGGTATCATCGATGCTGGTGGTCGAAATTGTACGATCAGCCTGCAGACACAAACTGGGAACCTTTATATGCCTGGTATTATTGGTATGGTCGTCTTCACACAATACTGGTATTGGTTCCCGCTCGCACACTTCCTCTCGTTATCGTTCACACCTACAGCTATCATTGCCGTCGACCAGAAGCTTGAAGCACCTGTGTTCAAGTTCCACGGCAACACTAAACCAAGCCTGTTTGACTACCCGCCTGAGGAGACAGCCAAGGTTGACCAGGGACCCGAGAAAGTCAAGACTGCTGTTCTGAGTACTACAGCACAAGCCAAGCGACGAGCCGCACGAAAAGAAAAGCAGAATAAAGAGGATGGTATGGATCTTGATCCTGTTACGTCAAGAACCGAGACAGGTGATAAGATGGATATGGGGGATGACGATGCAACAATTACGACGGCTGATGATCGCAAGGATGGCGACGAAGAACCAGCCAAGAAGGATGAACAGCCGAAGTTGAAGAAAGAAAAGGTTGGATATGAATTGACGAACATTTCCAGAGTGCTACCTGCACAACTGAAATACATCTCCTTCCCAGACTCGCGTTACCAGCCAGTGAAGAAGCCGGTTAGTGGAGGTGTAGTTGTTGTTCTTGACACACAGTCGGAGAAGGAGAGAGAAACAATACCACTCACAGTCAGCAAGAAGGTGGTACCTCCGGCACCGAGTGTCCAGCCCACTGGTCCTCAATCCCAAGGACAAACTGGTGCAGCACCACAAACGCCAATCCGCGGGATTAGAGATCTTATCGGTGGCCCAGGATCTGCTGCTGGAGGGCTGGGACTTGGTGCAGGTGCCGCTGCGGCTGCAGGTGTTTTGACGGCTGTCGATGAGGATGAAGAAGGTGGTGAGGAGGCGGAGGTGCCGGGAGAGTTCGACTACGACACTGACACAGAGGTGTAGAGTGCCACATTAGATGGTCTGAGGCGGTACTACTGGAGACGAGTATTGATTGATTTCTTGCGTCGCAGAAACAGGCGATGAGATTTGTATCATCATGAAATACACTATTGTAGCTTGTATGGATATCGGCTGGGCATTGACTAGGTAGCTAGTAGGTCACACAAATTCATGCTGTGAGACGTTACAATCCCTGTGTCTACAGTAGTCTAGTTCTTCATTATAAGTGCACTAATCAAGGTACTCCTCAATGTATTTTAGCAAACGCGTGCACCTTTCCTTTTCGCATAATACAGATCTTAAGACGGGTTTTTCCGCGATGCTACGTGGAGAAATGTTGTCTCAAGAAGGTCAAAATATCAAGATTTATTCATTTCGTTCATAGCTATCGTTCTCCATATCTGTGCGTTTCCATTCGTACAGTACTCCCGGTGTTAAGCCATTTCATGTGCAGGTCGATGTCCATGTGGTGGAGGGGCCTGTTGCACCGCGGGCATTGGTTGAATGGAGGCAATTACATCCTTCTCGTAGCCTGGAGGTGCGGTCCTACCTGTATCTGAACTCCCGTCAACACTCATGACGTTTTGGTGATGGGTGTTATTATGTAAAATGGCAACTCCTTGGTCTCGTCGGGCTATTATGGTCTAAAGATCACTCAGAGCGGCATCTCCCAATATTCCTACTACTTTTCCATCGTAAACCAACCGCCATCTTCAAGCACAAGTATCAATCAAGCCACCGTCACAAGTATCACCACCCAAATCTCGTCAAGTGCAACAACTGTGACCAGTATCTCGACCTACACCCCAACTACTTCAGCCACGTCGTCTAGTTCGCCACACTCTTCATCGACTGTGCTCACTCCCACTACCAATACCGACACAAGTGGCACTAACACCGGAACTTCTAAGAAGCTCTCTGCTGGTGCACTGGCAGGCATTGTGATTGGTGTTATTGCAGTAGTTGCTTTGATCATTGTTCTTATTGTTTTCATATTACGGCGCTCCTTCCGCAAAGACCCGTCAAACGATACTCCAGAAATCGCACAAGCGCCGGCTCCGGGAATAATGCCAATGCCAAACCACCAAAAGAATTCGTCTGTCACACGCGTCAGTCCAGCACAACAGTATTCTTACCCACAACAATACCAACAACCATATCCAGAGCAGGAGTCATATCAAGCCCAACAATATCAACCATCACAGTACCCAGCGTCAACACCGCAACAGTATCAGCAGTCTCATCAACAAGAGCAGTACGCTCCACTCCTTGGCCACGAAGTCGACTCACCTCAGGGCATGCAATTCAGCCCGGCCAGTCCTACAAACAGTTACGCCATGTTACATAATAACACCCATCACCAAAACGTCATGAGTGTTGACGGGAGTTCAGATACAGGTAGGACCGCACCTCCAGGCTACGAGAAGGATGTAATTGCCTCCATTC
>Ga0115854_10063_pt1 | contig 20858 bp, 7 predicted proteins | sample InSIn2SAF170_FD_83868 | JGI IMG/M metagenome (GOLD analysis project Ga0115854, IMG submission 83868)
GTAATAAACACGACTTTGGAATGGTGGCTCCTGCAAATTTGCTTCTCACAATAATCATAAGTGGCAGATAGACATCTTGACCTCTCATAACAGTACCATTCACAACATCACAATCAATAATATTTCTTCAGCTCAATTTTAGCTGCAACCTGATAATATTGCTGCTAGTGTCTGCTCTCCATATAGAAGTGCCTCCATACCCCTGACAATGCCTGCATTGCTCCTCTATATAATTAGCTGCTCCTAACACTGCATGTGCTCTATCCTGGCCTCTGCCTCTGCCTTATTCCCCTCTGTCCTGAAATGACCTAACTCTTATAGCGCTGCACATCTATCCATACTGTCAATTTTTATAACACTGTCATTTCCTATTTTAGCACTGAGGCTGACATGGAATCAAAGTAAAGCAGAGATATGCCACCATTGATGAAGGTCCAGCTCCTGGTATGCGGTATTGAATCATATTAACACTTGGAATCATGTGTTGAATACATTTTGAATATCAACGTTGTGTTATTGAATGCGTTATTGAATGGCTGTTGAAATGCTGTGCACTGTGGAATATTAACGTTGTGTGTTAGAATGGTATATGCATTGAAACTGACATGGTATGCGTTGAAACTGACTTTGGTATATGCGTTGTTCAAATGTCATGTTGAATGCATTTGAATTGTTGTGTGGTATCCACATTTTAACACAACGTTTGAATATGTTGAATGAAGTATGTATAGAATGGTATTAATGTTGTGTTTCCTACCATGGTAACTGTTGAATGTGGTATGGAAGTGGTATCGACATTTGAATGGTGTTGAACTATACAACACTCTGTTGGTGTTGAATAATATTAACGTTTTGCGTTATATCAGAGTTTGTCCTTGCGTTGAACTACAGTGGTATATCGTTGAATGGTCCAGCGTATATATTGAATGGTATATATTGAATGGTTTCCATTTGAATGCTGAGACTTTTCCTGGGCGGTACATCCTTTGGCGATCATAGTGGGACATTTTGTGTTTTTCGTGTGGTTTTTTTACGTTTCGAGACCACATTCTATAAATGGCGACGCAGTAATGTGTGGATGGTAGTGGAATATGAAGACAACCATTGTTTTAATGAAAGAGATGAATTGAGCGGAGGGAAGCTTTGAATTTTGTTCCTGTACATGGGCAACATGCATTTATGCTTGTAAGACAAACCAAGATTTCCTGAATAAAGATGGACAATGAAGTGATATGATGGAAGGTGCGATCCTGAATTGATAAAAGATTTGATGCAATAAATCTGAATTGATAGCGTGGACGGAAGTGTTGAAGATGCAGTTGACGCCAGAGTATTTGTAAAGAGGTTTCAAGTGGAATGTTCAAAAATGGATGCAGGTTTGAAAAGAATTGCATGGACCAGATTGTCCATCGTGGAGGGCGCTGCTGGACCTTACCATGGCTGATGGAGGTAGTGTTACTAAAATCGTTTTCTATTATATCTTGGTTCTCTCGATGGCTGTGTGGGATTGTTCCTCCTTGATGTCCTTCATATAACTGAAGCAAAAAAAAATGATTGTGATGTTGTGAATGGTACTGTTATGAGAGGTCAAGATGTCTATCTGCCACTTATGATTATTGTGAGAAGCAAATTTGCAGGAGCCACCATTCCAAAGTCGTGTTTATTACGTGAATCCTCTAGTTTGGTATTAAATTCAAAAATACCGATTTGTTATTACATTAATAGTGGACCAAATTTCTTGTGTATGAAACTCCTGTCGATTTGCTGGGCAAGCTCGTCAATCCCGCAACATTTTTCTCTAGGCCGAGTCAGCTAAACCTCGTGCCAAGTCTGCAACAAATTTGGGTGTGTGGATAGAGTTATCACCAGTTGGGAAGTAACGTGGGTGTTTCGGCCGAAGTGCCAGTGGCTTATAGACTGTTTGTGGATGGACCAATGCCTCATATTGTTGGTTGTGTGTATCAGTTTGGAAGGCACGAGAAATCCTCATACACCAATAATACCTCTGTGACTAATTGTTACGCTATCCGTTGAGGCCGAGTATCCCATTTACTTGCTAAACAGAGTATTTCGAGATCCGAGTTCAATTAAAGTATGTGGTAGTCTCAAGGACGAGTTAATTCGACTCAAAGGTTGAATTGTTGTCACAATTGTGGTTTTCAAGACTGAATTATTGCATAATATTAGAGGGCAGAATATTTGTATCCGATTTGTAAAATCAGTCTCAGAATTATTATCTTCCTGGGCATAGAGTGTCATTTTGTTGACTATATTCCTTATTGTTGGAGCAACATTCTGGGTCTGAAAGTCCTTGCTGGAATTTACTCTCATTCCTTCTCTTCATTGCTAGAAAGTGGCAAGATCAAAGAATATTAATTTGCACCCTAGTCAAAGCATATGAGTATTCAAGTCCTACCCATGACATGGTGTTATAATTATTGAAGTTTTGATAGACATCATTTTTTATTTGAAAGTGAAGGAGTACTTGATGGATCCAAGCAAGTTTGCAGTTGTTGTTGCCCCAGTTGTGGTATTAAAAATCATTATAGTCTATGTCTACATATATATTCATTGATTCCTTGATTCATTTGCTGCACATTTACAAAGGAATTTTTTGTGTCTTTGTACTGTGAGTAGGTGTTACTTTTACTCATTGGGTCATAGTTGTGATTAGTTTTTAAAAAGGTGTAATTTTGACAATGGAAAATATGGCTCGAATTACTGAAATATTAGAGTTCTTAAAAACTCTGATACATTCCTCTACTCATGATATATTAAAAGTCAGCAAAGTTTCTCTCACAAACATTCAGGTTTGTCTACAAAATGCACAAGAAAAGATTGATTTTTTGTAGCTTGAATCTCAACTACAACAAGAAGAATTAGAGTACTGGAGTCATCGTTCTGAATCTGTTTCTGTTTAGAACATTGAGAAAACCACCCATCAGCAGCAAGTCAACAATGTTACCGTTCATTCAAATAAAGTAGCAGTTGTACATGTAGATGCAGATACTTAGTCTGCACTTCCCAAGCCCATCATTAGACCTTGGGAACATCTTGTCCACAATAAGCACAGAACTGGTCTTGGATATGACAAGGAGTTGTCCTTTCATATTCCAAACTATGCCAAGCCTATTCAGTTTCAGAGTGCTGGATTCATTCATGATAGTTCACCTGCTCCTCATGACAGTTTAGCTTCAGTTGTTCCAGACTCTACCCTTCTTCCATACCAGCAACAACAATAACAACAACAATAGATTATGAAATTCCAACATTGTGATCGAGTTAGCCATCTGAAAGATCATTGTTTTGATCTTCATCCATGTAAGCACTATCATAAAACTAGCCTGTTAGACCCCTATACTATTAGTATAACCCCTTATTTTATTAGTAGAACCCACTAATTATATTGATGTACCCATGTAATGCCCATATTGTTACTATTACACCCCATAGAAGCCCACTATTGTTATTATTGTGCCCTTACATTATTATTTTTATGTAGGCTCTCATTATGTTATGAGCCCTTAGACTCCTATATATAGAAAGGAGGTCTTTTCATTTGTATCATCCAAGAATTGTTCATTTATGTAATGTAAAGGAGGTTGCCCCCTCAAAGAGGCTGAATTCTAAGGCGTTGATCTATCTTTTCTATCTTTTCTTGAGCTGGTTCCATAACATTTGGTATCAGAGCTTTGGATTCTAGGGTTTCGCTGCTCCAAACAAGTCATCGTGGAATTTTCGCTATAACGTTTTTTCTGTGACGTTTCAGAAGTTAGAAAAAAAACCCATTTGCGAAGACATCTCGCTGCACCTCGGGTCCGAATTTCAGAGCTTTTAGCGCTATATTTTCGGAGTTATGATCTGAGGAAGTCGGTCTTTTGCGGACTCCTGAATTACATTCCAAACAGGTGACCTGGGGAAAATCGTCATAACTTTCTCTGTGGAGATCAGATTGAAATTTCGTAAGAAGGTACAGAAAGGGGTCGGACAGTAGTTTCTTGTGTGCGATTTTTAGATCCCAAGGTTGAAACAGTTACTCGTGGCATGTCGTACAAGTTCGCCCTACTGAATTAGTCTAAAAGGAAGACACTGTGTGAGAGTTCGCATAACTCTTTCTTGGAGAATCCAATTTGGATCAGACTGGTGGCATTGGAAAGAGGACACAGAGGGCTACTACAGGTAGCAATTTCAGAACTTAAATATCCGAAATTACAGAGTTACAGGCGTTTCAAGATCGAGGTCCTAAAATCAAGAAAAAGCAAGATGAGGAAGTTTGATGGCAAGGATCCAGTAAATTGGATACTTCAAATGGAGCAATATTTTGATATACATGGTGTACAACTATTACAAAAGGTATGTATTGCATCTTCATATTTAGAACCAGATCAATATTTATGGTATAAAGGGCTTTGTTCTCGTAAAAAACTTGTTACGTGGTCAATTCTCACGGAGGAAATGATAGCACATTATGAGGATACAAAGAGCAATACCTTCTTTAAAGCAACACCACAACAATTGGAAAGAGTAAAAGGGCTTTGTGACATATTGGAAAGTAAAATTATGGCAACAAGGAAGTCTACCCCTCACAACTATAAAGATGGAAGTGTTTTTTCTCCTAGCCTTCCACAACCTACAAGGGTTACACCACAACAATTGGAAGAAAAAAGAGAAAAAGGGCTTTGTTACAATTGTGATAGCAAATGCACTAAAGGTCATAAGTGTGCTGAGAAGAAATTATTTTACATAGAATATGAAGAGGAGGAAGAAAAGGATCAAGAAACATCAAAAGAAGAAGATATACACCAGGACCCCACCGCAGAGAAAGAAGCAACGAATCAGACCATATCTTGTGAAGCATTGGCAAGAATTGCCACTCCTCAAACTCTCAAGATAGAAGGACATATCAAGAAGAAAAAGGTGCAAGAAGTGAAAGATCACACCAAGAAAGAAGAAATGAATCCAACCATATCTTGTAATTCATTGGTCAAAATTACTACTCCTCAAACTATCAAGATAGAAGGACATATCAAAAAGAAAAATGTTCAAGAAGTGAAAGATCACATCGAGCATCAAGAAATGAATCTGACCATATCTTGTAAAGGATTGGAAGAAATTACCACTCCGCAAACTCTAGAGATAGAAGGACATATCAAGAAGAAAAAGGTTCAAGCAGTGAAATATCACATCAATCATCAACAACAAGTTCTCCAAATTTTAAAGGATAACGACACTTCAATGCAAAATCAAATGAAACAACAGGCACTTAAAAAAGGGCGACCTTATCGAATGAGAAGACTCTTCAAGGATGAGGATATCAAAGCATTGCTTTGTGCTATTTCTATTATCCAACCAGATTGGATAAAAGAAGCAAAGGATGAATGGAAGAAGGATAAAGAAGTACGGCCACTTATTCAAAAGTTGCAAAAGATCCCAACATTGCCAGAAATTGAAGAGGAAGGAAAAATCATATTGGAACCTGTAGCAGTCACAGAAATAAGAACCCGACAACTACGAAATCAATCAACTTCAGAGTATCTCATCAAGTGGAAGAACTTAGCTACTGAATATTCCACATGGGAGGACAAGAATTTTATACAGAAGCATCAAGAACTACTCAAGCGTTGAGGACAACGCTTTCTAAAGGAGAGGGGCATGTTAGGCCCCTATACTATTAGTATAACCCCTTATTTTATTAGTAGAACCCACTCATTATATTGTTGTACCTATGTAATGCCCATATTGTTACTATTACACCCCATAGAAGCCCACTATTTTTATTATTGTGCCCTTAAATTATTATTGTTATGTAGGCTCACATTATGTTATGAGCCCTTAGACTCCTATATATAGAAAGGAGGTCTTTTCATTTGTATCATTCAAGAATTGTTCATTTATGTAATGTAAAGGAGGTTGCCCCCTCGAAGAGGCTGAATTCTAAGGCGCTGATCTATCTTTTCTATCTTTTCTTGAGCTGGTTTCATAACATAAAGTTTATATGGTGTAGTTATGATTTCTTTAGTTTTTGGCTCTCACATGGTTGACGATTGTTGTTGGTAATGATATCAAGGAATCTTGACAAATTACCATGAACTCATGGTTTTCTAGATACATATTGCTATGCTGGATACATGGATGATAACTTAAGTTGCATATTGACAAATATTGTTGGTTGGCCAAGAGAATGGTGTTATTACAGGTCTCATGAAGACATGGATATTCGAAGACATGACTTAGTCACATAATGATGATGAGTTCTTACCTTATGATGATAGGTTGATACTCACATATGCTGATTAGCATGGTTGATGCCTATCAGAAGTGGGATGTTCCCTAGTGATAATAAATTATTTATATATTGAAGGTTCTTGTGGAAATATCATGCAGTTCTTGATGATGATGATGACAGATGATGATTATGGTGTTTTCACATACATATGATATGATGTGAATGATTTTGTTACTGCTTGGAGATATGACATATGCTGAGTTGATTCATGGAAGGAAACGAAGCAAGTTGATCTTGATGAAATCAAGAGGATGAATTGATATCTATATGCAGACATACCTTTTCATAGGTTGATGATATTTACACTGACAAGTTGCTAGTATGGATGCTGTTGACAAATGCTTATGGAGTAGATCATACATGGTGTTTGATAGTTGTTGATGACTATCATGATCTTGTTTGGATATTTGGTCTTTGTCATGTATATCATTTGATGTAAAGGTCATATCAAGACCCATGATGTATTAATTTGTCTTTGGCTGTCGTAGTCTTTTGATGAGTCCCTTTTGGTCATATGATGTAATTTGTACCCCCACTATGCATGGGAAGGATGATGTAATATTTTAGTCATGTATAAACAATTGGTATATCCCCACTTGGTTGGGTAGATGAGTCAAGTTTGGTATATCCCCACTTGGTTGGGAGAATGAATGTATGTGTGAGTCACTGGTGATAGGAAGGTCAAACTCACATAGTTGAGTTATAGAGTCATGTTATTTTTCTTGAAAATATTTTCAAACTCTGCTTATGCTCAGGGGGAGCATGGACTCGATTATGGGAGCTCAATTAGCACACTTCAACATATCAAAGAATTCAGCTTGCACTCAGGGGGAGCATGACCCTTTTCCCTTGATGTCAAAGGGGGAGAGTGACTTGGTGTGGTTGTTGCCATCAAGTCCAAAGGGGGAGATTGTTGGCATTATGACGTATGTGTTGTACTTAATGGCAACCCACTTGTAGCAGAACAACTCTCTTATATATGGTAACTAAATGAATCTACAGAAGACATATCAAATGTGATAGAATGCATGCTAGTAGTGTTTACAGATGTGATGGAATGCAGGGCAACTTCAAGGAATCAGTTCAGAATGAAAATAACTCAGATGAAAGATCACAGTATAGTAGGTAAACTGCAAATAATTATAGATCAGTCTTCACAGAATGAAGAAAGAGAGGTATATGCAGGTTCACCTTTGAACAAGCTACGTATACACATAGGTTCATTGAATACAAGTCGCATATACGTACACATGCACTTTCACAGAAGGAAAAGCACGTATACCTTAGAAATATAAATTTTTGGTTCAAATTTTTTGGTCCATGGTATTTTGATCCAAGGTATTGGTCAAAGGTATCTGGTCCGAGGTATTGACCCTAGGTATTTGGTCCAAGGTATTGGTCCTAAGTGGTTTTGGTCCATGGTATTGAGAAAGGCCTAAAACTATAAAAGGAGGAGAAGATCATTAGGCCAAGGTGTGCAAGTATTGAATATCTGATGAAGTGTGAGATCAAGTATGCAGGTTATGGGTTTTTGATCTGAACCAAGGATACACCTATATGGCAGATGAAGGTTGATGGACCAGGGATCATGAAGACTTAAATGGATTATCATTATGTGGTTTGATCTTGAACATTCTATATTTGAATACTAATGCATGTTTTTATTATGTAAATGTGATGATCTTGATATGAATGAAGTCTGAAATAGTTGTGATGCTTTAAGTTAGAATTTCTAGATCTGTATGTAGGTTGGATTTGGTAAAATAGTGTATACACGCCGGTTCAACATACAGAAGTAGTGTATACATCACATAATGGAATTTTCATATTTGTACGCTGGTTCCCCTTGGTAAAAGGGCGTACACATGCTTGTTCAACTTATGGATGTAGCATATATCTTATGAAGTATGATCTATAAGGGTTATATTTGTTGTTGTAGTGTTCAGGGTTCTACATTTTGTTCTAGTGACATTATTCTGCATATTCAGATTGGTTTATTGTGATTAGCTTCAGTGTTGATAGATGAAATATAATGATGGATCAGGATCATAATGACTTATCATTATGTGATTTGATAATGGATGGGCTAGATCTTATCACTAACACATGTTTTATCCTCTTTTTTTTATTATGTCTGAAGTCTGGAAACGGAGAAAAATGTTTGCGGATCTATACGTTGGTTTGCTTTAGGGAAGCTGCATATACACGCAGGTTGGATTTTTCCAAATAGCATATACACTCTGAAGCATGGTTTTAAGATTACAATTGATTCTGAATGATAATGTAGTGATTTGAACTCAGATCTGTGTATTGGTTACAGTGATCTATCTGTTGCAGATGCTTGGTTGAAGTTGATTAAAAGAATGGATGATTCAGTTGGGTCAGTGATTGATTAAGTTTGATTGATTCAGAAAGTGATGTTTGAGTGATTGGTTGACACAGATGTATTTGATAAGTGTAGTGTAGTTGGGATTGATTTTGAGCTTCAATGTTGTTGATCGGTCCAGTATGAAAATTGGATGAAACGTGGCCTTCAGATTATGGTGTTGTGTTCCAGGAGTATCCACTCTGAAAATTTTATGAAACGTAGTCCCTGGAAGAAAAGAGAAGGTCGTAGCCTTCTATAGGTCGGTGCCTATGTACTAGTAAACATATTGGCTAGTACAAGAGCTAGGTGGTTGTGGCTCCCTTCCAGTAGAAGCTAGAGAATGAGAGAAGGTTGTAGCCTTCTGCAGGTAGAAGTCTGTGTACTGGTATGAGTCTGCACCAATACAATGTTGTAAACATATTTTCTTATTATTAAAAGAAGACAGAGATGACAACAATAGGTGGTTTTCACCCACATTGGGTTTCCACTATAAATCTTGGTGTTCATGTGTGTTGCTTATGTGTGATGGTTCACTTTTTTATTAACTACATATGGTTACTATTTAATGTTTAATAAAGTACTGATGCACATATTAAAGATCAACATATGATGAATTAATTGAATCATTAGTTGGCTGGATATACGCTTGTTTCCTTAAGCATAGTTGTGTGTACACACGAGTTACCCACATGGAATTAACGCATATAAATTTGAGTATGAAAAGAAAAAGATCATTGACTTGACTAATACTGATTCAGCCCCCCTCTCAGTATTATTTCCAACAGAAGTAGATCTAGATGTGGTTCCCCTTGATGTATGTGGAGTCGTGTTTGGAAGTCCATACATGTACATGCGTGATGAAATATTCATGAGGAGAGCTAACTAGTATCAACTCATCAAGGATGGAAAACCATTCGTCATCAACGCGCACAAAGGGAAGTTGAAAATTTCACTGGTAAGTTCCAACCAAGCCAAGAAATTGATCAGTTCCAACAATAAGTATGTTTTATTATTTTTAAGAGAGAATCAGTCTATATAGGAGTCAATAAGAGGCAAGGCATCCATAGAGGGGTGTACAAAGAAACAAAAAGAATAATTGAGGAGATGTTATAAGAATACAAGGAAGTGTTCTGAGAGCCTAAAGGGATACCCCCTAAGAGAGAAGTGGAGCACAAGATCCAACTATTTCCATACTCCCCATTGAAAATATTGGGATGTACACACCATCTGTTATAGAAGTAAGTGAGGTGAAGAAACAGTTGTAGCAGCTACTGGAACATTGTGTCATTTGAATGATTACATCACCATGTGGGTCACCCATCATCATTGTGCCAAAGAAGGATAGGACTTGGAGAATGTGTATAGATTACACGATGTTGAATAAAATCATGCTTAAGAACAAGTACCCACTACCCAAGATAGACGATCTGTTAGATTAGTTGCAACAAGTAAAGTGTTTCACCAAGATGGACTTGAAGTTGGGATATCATCAGGTTCGAGTCAAAGAAGAAGATACATGGAAGATCACCTTCAAAACCAAGAAAGGTTTGTATGAGTGGTTAGTTATACCATTTGGCCTATGTAATGTACCAACTACATTTATGAGATTAATGAATGATGTAATATGTCCTTTCAGAGATTCATTTGTTATTGTCTATTTGGATGATATACTGATATATAGTGCTACCTAGGAGGAGCATATTTCACATTTGGCGCAGGTGCTGGAAAATTTGAAGAAGCGCCAACTGCTAGAAAATCTTAAGAAGTGCGAGTTTGCATAGTAGTCCTTGGTGTATTTGGGATATGTGATTGGCAGAGGAGAATTGAAGATAGATCCTTCCAAGATCGAGGCCATCATGAAATGGCCAATGCCTACTAATGTTATTGAAGTTAGGAGTTTCATTGGGGAAGCACAATACTTGAGGAAGTTCATAGCCTTGTTTTCAGTAGTAGCAACACTGCTCCATGCCATAACAACAAGTGGAAAGAGCTTCTTGTAGGGAAAAAGGAAGCAAAATGATTTCGATTAGTTAAAGAAGAAGATCATTGAAGCACCAGTCTGGAATTACCAAACTTGAAACGACCCTTTGAAGTGGAGACAGATGCAAGTGGGTATGCTATTGTAGATGTCTTCATGCAAGGAGGAAGGCCCATTTGCTACCATTCTAAAGTATTTCACGGGGAAGTTCTTAACTACCCTACCTATGATAAGGAGCTCTATGCCATGGTACAAGATGTGAAAAAGCGAAAGAACTATATGATGGGAAAGGAGATAATAATCCACATAGATCACCAACCTTTATAGAACTTGCAAGCCCAGTGTAAGCTACAACATACCAAGCATTACAAGTGATGGGGTTTTTACTACAGTTTCATTTGGTGATCAAGTATAAGAAGGGTAGCACAAACAAGTTGGTTGCTATGATTTCAAGGCCACCCACATCAAATATTACAACTTTTGGGACTCTTATACACATGGATACATTCACCTATGATGCATACAGAGAGGCATATTCAGAAGATGAGTACTTCAAGGTGGTGTATCAATAGTTGCAGAGTCAAGAGTTATGTGCACGATAGCGACAACACCATTCACTACCATCTTGAGGATGGGTTACTCTATAGGGTAGATAAACTATGTGCTCCTAAAGGTGAGTGTTTGTAGATGATTAGAGAGGCTCACACCTCCAAGGTTGCAAGGCACTCTGGTGTAGGGAAGATTGTGGCTAACTTGCATAGGTATGTGTATTGGCCCAAGATGTAAGAGAAAGTATCTAGGTTAATAAGATGACGTATGCTTTGTTGTACCAGCAAGCCTAGCAACATGAAACAGGGTATGTATCACCCTTTAATTCTACCTACTCATAATTGGGAATGCATTTCCATGGAACTTGTGGGAGGTTTACTGACAACCAGGAAGGGACATGGCTACTAGTTCATGGTAGTTGACAAGTTCAACAAGATGTCTATTTTGATGCCATGTAAAAAGACCATCAACAGACAAGAAGCAACAAAATTGATCTTTGGATAGGTTTGGGTACACTTTGGGATAGCAAGGAGCATCATTTCAAACAATATTTATCAGTGAAATATGGACTACATTGTGGGAGAAGATGGACACAAAGTTTAAGAGATCTACAACATTCCATCCACAGACAGATCGGTAGACGTAAGTAGTCAACAAGACTTTGGTGCAACTTCTAAGGGGTTACAATAGAAGCATCTGAAGACCTAGGATGGAATTCTGGTATATATAAAACATTCTTATAACAAAGCAGTCCACACTTCTACATGAAAGTCCCCATTTGAAACTTGTTTTGGATATTTTCAACCTTCACCTTTGGATATTGCGTATGGGTGATAAGGAGGAGTGAAGGAAGACCTTACAAGAGATTCTTTGAGGGCTGAAAATTTTATATAGAAGATCAAGAATATCCATCTACAGGTACATGAAACACTACAAAATTCGCAGGTGAAGTATAAGGTTAGGCATGATCAACACAGAAAAGAGAAATCATTCAAGGTGGAAGACATAGTATGGCTACAGCTGAACAAGGACAAGATGCAGGGTCCTAGTAAGAAAATCAAGGCTATAAGGTATGGTCCCTTTGAGATACTGGAAAATTTTGGTGATAATGTTTATCGACTCAATTTACCACCATATATCCACATTTACTTAGTTATAAATGTAGATAATTTGAAACTCTATGAGCCTTCCATGCTAGATCAGAAATAGGAAAAGGTCCTACCTTTTGTGGAGGATTTGACACCATATGCTTAGGAAAAGTTGATAAAATATAAAATTTTGCAGAAGAGGTCCTGAACTACAAGACAAGGGAAATAAGACATTTGGAGGATTGGGTTGAAGGGACAACTTATAGGCAAATCTAAATGGTACACCAGAGAGAAGGTGGAGGAAAAATTTCCTCACCTCATTCAGTAAAAGATTTTGGGGACCAAAAGCCTGCCAAAATGGGGAGTTGTGATCTGAATTGGATCATTATATTGTTTTCCATCCATATCAATGTATTTGGAGTGGAAAAGGTGGAGGACTCAGCTCATGTGACTATTTTTACTAGCGGAACCAGTTTGGCAAAACGGGGTCTGGAACCTTTTGGGAGCGTTTTGAGGCATTAAACGAAATTTTTTGGGGGTAATTTTTTTTTTCCAAAGTGTGGCACCATCCTATGCTATTCTACACACATATAGATTTCCAACGATGCAATAACCGCATCAATCAGAGTCTGTATGCAAAATTTATGCTACTCAAAAGTTGACCTTCCTGTTTTCACACCTATAGTTCCGGAGGATGTGCGTCAACCCCCATTATTCATGGAAAATGTGCTAGCCATGTGTTTGTGATGTAAAAGACTCTAGAATAGTCTATTTTGTAACTCTAGTTAAGATTTTATGTAGTCAAACTTAACCACTAGTACGCTATTAGTCTGTGTTATAACCGGGTCACTAGGAAGAAGAGGCATTCCATTCTTTCGAGGGCATTTTGTTCCATAGTTGAGAAAATATTGCCAGGATAGATACAAAGAATGGAATGCCTCTTTGTATCTGCAACCATATAACACAGCCCAAAAAATTATTCTAAAGCCTCAAACTAGCCCTAGAAGTTTTCTAACCCCAATTCTCCAAATTGGGTCCTACCACTAAAACAACCCCTATAAGTTTATTTCTCTATTTTTTTCACCATAAAAGCATCAAGATGAATGGAAAAAAAATATAATGATCTAATTTGGATTATAAGTATGCATTTATTTTTATTGATGGCTTCTCACATCACTTTTGGGTGTATTTTCTTAAGTACAAGATTAAGGTCTTTGCTAACTTCTAAAGTGTTCAATCAAACATTGGGGGGATGGGGTGGGTGTTGGGTTGTGTTATATTCTTTCCATGACTAACCTACGTAGTGAACCGGGGGGGGTGGAGCCGCACCTTCGTTGCACCGACTGCGCAGCGGGGGGGTCAATGCCCCGGGATTTTTTTTTTTGGACCCTATATTAGGTTGGGCGAACCTACCTATGGTTTTTCGGTCCATGGTTTTGGACACGATGGTTTTTTTTTCGGTCCATGGTATTGGATGCTTCGGCATGTATAAATATGTATTATAACATTGAAATAAATATAATGAAAAATCAAGTTGGTAGTCCCGGTTTTTGGATCCAGGGGAAAATCTCTATGCATATGTGTTTTATGTGTTATGATCTCGCATTGTTTATTTTCTTTGTTTAAGAATTTGTATGCAGGTAATTTCTGTACAGGGTTAAAACCTACAGTGGGGGTATGCCAATCAAACACCCAATGATTTTGTAAAGAACATGGCATTCAACACAACGCTCTATTCCATACACCCTTGAATAAAATAATGTTTCTAAAGAAAGATTTAGACATTGAAAGAGATGGAAAATTGCATGATTAAGTTCAAGAACTTGACATCTTCTTTCTAGGCTGAAGTAGTGAATTATGTCAATTACATTTAGAATCAAATTCCTCATAAGGAATTTATACGTATACCTCTAGAGGAAGTTTGGATGCATGTTAATCTCAATGTCTCTACTCTTAAGGTATTTGGTAGCCCAATGTGGACTTTAATTCTAAATTAAAAGTGAAAAACTATGGAGAAGAAAAGCTAACCACTAATATTTGTTGGTTACGATCCTATTTCTAAATATATCTCGTTCCAAAGTGATGTCCTTCTAGTGAGAACTTCAACCCCACATTTTCTCCTATTCCTCTAACAGAATTTCATGTTAACAATGGTATAGATCATTCTAATAATTTTGATTTCATTGAACAAGAATATGATGCACATTTTGTTACTATAAATCACACTATTGGAGATGAAAATCAGTCACTAGAAAATTTGTCAACAACATCAGCAGAACCTGAACAACTTGAACAGGAACAAATAGATGAAGAACAACAACTGAGGAGGATATTTCATGAACAAAAGAGGCTTGATTCTTATGATTATGAGCTAACTAATTTCAATTATTTTTCTTCCAAGCCTCGACATACATAGTCATGAAAAACCAGTGTCTCTTTTTGATGTCATTCCATTTCAAATGTTGCACAACAATTTACTAATGTTGTTTGGATACTTTAAAGGGATGCTTTCATGATAGCAACATATTCTTCCTTGTTGAAGTATCACACTTGGGATCTCATTCCTTTTCTTAAGAGATGAAATATAGTCCATTGTAAATAACTACATAATCAATATGCAGTAGATGACTTTCTTGAAAAGCATAGGGCATGTCTTATGGCTAAGAAATTTCACAACTTATAGGGATTTATTATTTCAAGACCTTTGCCCCTATTTCCAAGATGAATTCCATACATCTTGTGCTTTGTCATGTTGCCCCCCAAGGTTAGCCATTCTACCAGATGGATGTGAAGAAAACTTAGCTACACTGTGACATAATGAGGAAATATACATGGAGCAACCTCATGGTTTTTTGTAAGATTATTCTCTTCTTTGTAGGCTTTGGCTTTCACTATATTGTCTCAAAGAAGGTCCTCAAGATTGTTGTGACAAGATGGATACTTTTTTAATTACTTTAGGGCTCGATTGCTTTTATTTTGATCCTAAGGTTTACACTTGGAGGTAGGGCACCAATCTCTTGATTTTTGTTCCATATGTGGATTATTTAATTATCATGAGTTCTTCATCCATGATTTAGAGTCTTTGACAAGCATTGACGTAACTGTTTAATATGATAGATATAGATCTTCTATGGCATTTTGTTGGTCTATATATTTTTCATTATTTAAAAGGGATCTTCATTTTTCAGCGTAAGTATGCACTTGATTTACTTCAATGATTTGGCATGGTTGATTGTAAGCCTATGCCTAATACCTAATCCATTTTAATTAGGTATTACCCTTTTTACTAATTTCTTTTCACCACATTTACTCCTTTGTTGTATCACAATGATTGGGAGTCTACTATATTTGAGTCATGCATGTCCTAACATCTCTTTTGCAATTGGGCTTGTCTCTTGATTCTCTCAAGATCCTCATGAGGGCCACTAGTAGGAAATGAAGTGAATTCTAAAGTGTATTCAAGGTATTACCAATTTTGGCATTTAGTATAGTTTTGTTGCTTCTCAATGCTTGGATTTCACTAACTCTAACTGCATTAGTTTAGTTGATGATTGAAAGACCACATTTGACTTTGTCTATTTTCTTATCTCCATTTCTATTATCTAGTCTTGCGATAAGTAATCAATAATTGCATTATCCTCTATAGAAACCCAATATCATGTTGTAGTTTTTGCTAGTTAGAAAGTTTTTTGGCTTCAATAGCTAATGGCAGAGTTTGACATTCAACACTACACTTTGGTCTGATAATTAAATTTCCACACACATTTCTTGCAACCTAGTGGAGCATCAAAGGACAAAACACATTGAGATTCACATGCATTTCATTCGACAACTCATCCAAGATGTTCTTAACTTAGAGTATTTTCTTACTAAAAAGGAAGTTGTAGACATATTCCCTAAACCTTTGGCATCACTTTGTTTTCTTTAGTTATGATTGGTGCTTGAGATGAAGGAAATTGTCCTCGGATGGTCATCTTGAGTCCCCTTACTTTCACTTGTTTTCTTTCTAATATAGAATTTTTTTCTCTCTAATTTTTCTATTTAAATCTTTGCGTAATCATCGTATATTTTACTTAAAGTGAAGTGATAATATTTTTTTTTTTCAATTTCTAATACATTTAATTATTATTAATTATAGACTTACTTAAAATTACATAAATATCCTTAAATGCCCAAGTGTTACAACTATCCTTTCATAACACTGACCTCTTTCTCTTGTATTTTCAAGTAATTTCCCGTCAAATCTATTAGATCTTCTCCCTCGGGGGAATTCTTTTTCTTGGGTGTCGCATAGGGTCTTTGTGCACGTGATATTCTTTTAAGAATTTACCTGACTGACCTTTTATGGCAATGTCTTTAGGCAATGGTTAAGACAGCTGGTATTAGGCCAATCCGGGAATTACAATTTGCTCGGTACCGTGACTCATTTGGCTACTCATGCCCAAACAAACAAAGTCAGCATGGACGATCCACGCAGGGACCCAATGGGTTTAATCATTTACCTGTTCAGATCTGTCATAGATCGTAAAAAGAGAGTCTAACCTGAGGCCTTAAAAAAAACCAATTAAAACAAAACAGCGCTACCAATACGCCTTTGATTCTGTAATGAAGTTTCTAAGTAATGTTTTCGAGGCAGATTTGAACAAGGGCGCCAAAGATTCTAGTACTGGACATGGGTCCAATCTGGTCTGCTTTGTGAGGAGGCACTCAATATTTTTGCAACCAGATAAGTTAAGGGTTGTAATGCCCATCAAGGGCATCGATTGCTGATCCACCTCACTTAAGTTAAGGGTTGTAATGCCCATCAAGGGCATCGATGGCTGATCCACCTCACTTAATTTGACAGTGCCAACGATTGATTCTGATTTAAGTGGGGTTGGTGTTTTCTTTTTCAAATTAGGTCAAGTTTAGGTTGGGTCAACTTCAATGTTAGATGGAATAATGATCTGCCTACTAGTGAGATGTTATTATTAGGATTGTGTGAAGTTTGATTGAGTTTGGACGCCCATTGGAATAGTTTAATTCCCTCTAAAAATAGAAGCCTATCCTCAACCCCTCCCCATGACATTTGATCCTGTGTCATGATGAGGACTAAACCCCACACAAACCAATTGGTCTACACCTCATGGGTGCCCTCATTTAAGTTTACTGTGTGCCATCAATTACAGATCCACTTCTCTTAAGTTTATTATGTGCCATCAATTACAGATTCACTTTAGTGAAGTTCATTGTATGCAAAATAGAAGGAGTCACCACAAAAGAATTTGAAAGAAAAAATAGTTTTATTCTGTATCTATTGCATGATTCTAAAAAGATTTCATGTGAGATTTGTCCAAGAAAAATAAGACCAAGTAGCAATGATCAGTGAAATTTATTTCTCTCATAAGATAAGTCCAACTATAATTAATAGAACACATGCATTATAATTTCGGCTCCGATGCATGCCTTAAAACTATTTCTGCTTGGCTAAGAGTTAGTTTTCTTCAGACATAAAGAAATATGTTAATTTCTCAAGACCCAAAGACTTGTACTCAAAGTCAAAACTTACCCACTTACGAACCACCAACAAATAATTCTAAATATTACAGTTTTTTTTGAATAACAATAATGAATCAACTCACATTTACGTAAAGCAATCAATAATAGATATTCTATTATTGATTTGACAACTAAATTACAATAAATTTTCTAGCTTACTACTCTCTTTTTATACTACCATTATCGCAAAAAAAAATTGTGCTCACAAAAGAGTCATTAGGCATTTTGCGTTTGTTTTCAATGATGAAAATAGAAAGTATTTAGTAATGTAATGGTGAGAGATGGAGAATAATGGAAATATTGAATGCATAGGTATGGTTATGGGTATGGGAATGGAACGTGAATCCATCCATGATAGGTAAGGAGTGTGGTGCACCTACAAATCAAAATAGATGATAATGCCGTCACTCCCGACAAAAGGGTCATTATCAACTTCTGTAGCTTCACTTTCAACCCACTAAACTCATCATTCCAAAATCCGATGAAAATTTTAACGTTGCTATCAATTATTTTCAAATGGTAAAATACCAGCTTTTAAATTACAAAATTTTCAATTTTCAATCAAATCTCAAATAAAACATAATCATCATTTAAAAACTTCCACACTTTCAAACAAGTAAATCCATCAATTTTTTTTACTTCCTTTTATTCTCTCTCCTACTCATAATTCCACATAACGGCTGGGAGGCCTTTATACACACTATCTTCATGATCTTTTATTTGTATAATAAACTCAAAAGCATTACCTTTAAGTTGGGTGAGGCCTATACCAACTTTGTTTATGTATCTTATCACATATTGACTTCTTTAAGGTATATATACCTTTGTACTTACCTTTAAGTTGGGTGAGGCCTATACCAACTTTTGTTTAGGTATCTTGTCACCCATTGACTTGTTTAAGGTATATTATATTTTTGTATTTTCTTTAAGCATATTGAGTTGCTTAATAATGTATATTATATTTTTGTATTTTTTTAAAGGGTAGTTTAATGAGGTTTTAAATTTATTTGAAAAATAATAAAGATTTAATAAGATTTTGATAAAATATGATAAATTTTTTGGGAAATCTGGGTTACACTTTTCATGTTTTAGGATTTGGGTGTTTAAAGGTTTTTGAGGGTGCTGAATTTATTTCCACCATAAAAAAACAAGATTCAAAGACTTATATTGTTAGATTTTTTAAGAAAAAAAAACCAAATTCCAACAATTTTTTATCATCCGAACAAATTTACCACTTCAATAAACATTTTTTTTTAATCTATACCAAATTGACTAATTAAATGTATATAGCTTTATCATTATTTTATTTTATTTAGATGTCTAGCAACTTTTGTGATCATCAACATTATCTATTTACATGATACAAAAATTCCACTTAATTGAAGCATATGCCAACTTTTATATCATATTTATCTATATTTCAAACTCAATACCTATTAATCTTATTAACATTTTTTTTTTATGGAGTGTAAATATCCTATGCCCTAACATTATTCCTCCGTATCCAGCTTAAATTTTCCTTATAACGTATAAATTCATTTAGCTATATATTTATGCCCATTATTCGTATGATCGATGTACATTAACACATTTTATTTATCTAATAATAATAATTTTGTTTATTTACAAATTAATATTAATTTCGTTGTTTTTTTTATTAGTATAATTTATTTATATCAACTTTAATATATATATATATATTTACGTAAGGAGATATATTTATGCCTGTTATTCATATGATTGACCTACAATAACATGTTTTATTGATCAAATAAAACAATAACTTTATTTATTTAGAAATTAATATTAATTTCATTGTTGTTTATTAGTATAATTTATTTATATCAATTTTAATATAAATATTAAATATTATATTTATATTTATATATATATATATATATATAATTTGATTTATGTAACGAGATATATTTATGCCTATTATTCGTATGATCGACGTACATTAATATGTTTTATTTATTGAATAATAATAATTTTGTTTATTTACAGATTAATATTAATTTCATTGTTTTTTATTAGTATAATTTATTTATATCAAATTTAATTTAACTATTATATATATAATTTGATTTACGTAAGGAGATTTATAAAGGATTTACAAGAAATCATGCATAGGGAATATGACAAATTTTTAGGGGAAGTAAACGTTTTTAATGGGGTGTTCTCACAATTATTGGTGTTTGATATATGGTATAAGTGATATGAGGTTTTTTCTCGACACTTCTTTTTGGGTAGAAGTTATAATTGACATGTGGATATTATGTATGGTTTATAGAGTGACGACCCTTGTCATTAGAGCCTTGCTCTACACCTGGCTATGCATGCCCCTTGCATGGTGGTCCCATGATTTCCAAATCATGCTACACCTACCCAAGTCTGATTATCTTAAATTCGAGCAGGTGGAGGGATGTGGTTATAAGTACGAAAGTGTTCTATGAAATTCATTTTGTCTATTCTGAGATGGGTCGCCCCTCTCATGGTGGATTGGTTGTGGATGGAGAATTTCCTAATAGCCAGGGAAAGCTTATTCATGAGCTTATCATGCCGAAGTTTTTTGGGATAGTAGATTATTGGTTTGAACTGTACACTTGTCTCACCATAATGAGCACTCTTGCTACCCACCTCACTCAACAAGCCCAACCTCTCATGTTTGCGCCATGTTATATAGGCATAGTCATGGACCCAGGGTGGCAGAAAGACTGTGTTTTGGTTGTTGTTGGTATAAATCCACAATCATTAATTTGTTCATGGTGGAAAAGCAAGGTTTATGCTAGACTACAAGGAGGTTTGTTTTCATTGTACCCTCCTTAGATTTTCATTGTATGGTTGCATTTTATTCACTCATTGGTTTGGTTTTTTCTTGGTCATATCGTTATTAATTGTAAGTTAGTTTTCTCTACTCTGGGTCACTTTGTTTTTTCACCATAGGTGTATAAGAGGGAGAGTCACTCTATAAACCATACATAATATCCACATGTCAATTATAACTTCTACCCAAAAAGAAGTGTCGAGAAAAAACCTCATATCACTTAT
>Ga0115854_10065_pt1 | contig 20553 bp, 16 predicted proteins | sample InSIn2SAF170_FD_83868 | JGI IMG/M metagenome (GOLD analysis project Ga0115854, IMG submission 83868)
TTATCTTCCTTCCCCTTACTATATTTTTACTATAATTTTAGCCTTTCCTTATTTCCTCTTCTTTCTATCCTCTCACATGTATTTTGCCTCTACTTTGTGTTATTTTATTTTATTATATTATGTTGCCTTTCTCTGATTCATATTTATTATTATCCTTTATTAATTTAATTTTATCTTATTTTATTTTTGTCTTTCTTACTTTATCTCTTCTTTTTTTTTGGAGTTGGACTTATTATTATTTTCTTTTGTATTATTATTTTATATCCTTATTTTATAATTAAATTAAATTAAATTTATTTTATTGGTTTGCTTTATTTTAATTTTGTTTTTATGTTATTCTTCTTTAATCCTTTCCTTTTCTTTTTTGATTTGATTTGATTTTATATTTTGATTTGATTATTTTATTTTTCATTTTATTTTCCATCATATTATTAATTTTTATGTTTATTATTTAGTTTTATATTACTTTGTGTTGCTTAACTTTGTTATATTATTTATTAATTTTGATTTTGATTTTAGAATTTTTATTGTTTATATTGATTTTTGTTTTTAGTATTATTATTGTTTATTTTTGACCCTTTGTTATTTTTTTTTTTAATTTTTTTATTCCTTATTTTTATTTTAAAATACTCATATTCTAATTTTTATTAACCTTCATCTTTATTTTCTTTTCCTTCACCTATTTATATTCTCATTATTCCACTCTTCTTTTCTTGACATGTCTGTCCTGATGATGAGTTTAATTGGTGACTCAAAATGTAGACTTTAAAAATGACACCTGTGGATTCAATTCCAAAATTTCACTCTTCAGATCTCAATCAAATAAGTCTCCAAACAAAAAAGTGTTAGTTATCTTATTTATGAGCAATGTTGATTTAGGATTAGAAAAAAAATTAACAAATAATAAAAACTTATTTTATATTTATTTAAAATGTGTAGGAAATGGAATTTGCTTGAAAAGTTAATGATATCAATGGTGCATGAATTAAATTGAAATCCCAATTGTTAATGGTTAATTTCTAAAACTAGTGTGTCGACTCTCGACCTAGATACCAAAAACTAAAATCCGAATGGTTTTGACTAGTAAAATAAACATAAGAAATCCTTTAGCATTAAAATTGTTTGGTATCTAGATTGAAAACCAATACATAAATGTTAGAAGTTAATCATCAACCAAAATATTTAAACATTGTCAAACCATAATATTATCTCTAAAACAAAATACTAATAACAACCTTTATACATGCATAACTTTATTTGGCATCACTATTCTTGCAATAGTTTTAGTTTCAACAAGTTTGTATTAAACAATATTCAAGGGTTCTTGGCTAGAGATATAAGGCCAAAAAATTATAATATTGTTGAAGAATCATTTCTTCCCTTCTCTAAATACATCATGTGGAACCCTAGAAAATGGAAAATTCATTACAAAAAACCTTAACTACAAGTTGCCAATAAAACCTAGGAAAGATATAGTCTTGAGCAAATATCCTTTAGGGCATTGCAAGTGTGTAAAGCAAGACAACAAAAAAGTTTGAGAAAGAAAGATCATAAGCAAGATAACAACCTAGTTTGAGAGAAGAAGATCATAGTAACATGATTTTCATTGGACATGACGTAAAAATAGGGTCAAAAATAGGAAAGGTGTGTAACTTAGGCAATCCATTGATTGCCTTAGCATTGAACTAAAAGGGGTATTGACATGCATAGAACCATAACAAGAAACGAATAGATAACCAATACCAAAATTTTTATGGGTTCTAACCTATGAAAAAATTGGAATCCCAATTGAAAGAAAGCACGTGGACTCACAACAAAAAAAATAGACCATGTTTTCTTGGTTGGATTAGACATTAATTTGGAGGGCATGACACTTCAAATATTTCCTTGTAATTAGTAGAAGATGGCATATTTTTTGTGAGAATGAGCATTGAGATGTGGTGATAACTTCTGAAATCGATGACACTAATAATGTCCCTCATGAGATTCTTTCTTCATTAATGTCTTATGTATAAAAACCATTAATAAAGGAAAGGAAAAAATGACAATAATTCATTTTTTTTTTTTTTTTTTTAAACAAAAAAAAATTTAGTCTTCCTTTTTTTTTTTTATTTTTTTTTTAATTTTAAATCTATAATTCAATAAACATATATCATTTGTCCTTCTGAGAAATTTAAACCAACTCTATGATAATATTGTTGATGTCAAGAACTTATACAAAATCACAAATTTTACTTCAAAAAAAAGCACTAGGAAGCATCAAGTTCACTCACCTAAAAAAAAACACAAATTTTATCCAATCTAAAGTAAAAGGCATAGAAGCATCATGTTTCCTCTATGATGTTTCTTAATGCAATGATTTCATTGATGTACGGTTTGGTTGGCTCACTTTATGGGGTAGCTTGAGCTTAGGATCCAATCACAGGCACTCCCTCCTCTATTTGAATTGTGTAGGCTCATCACCCTCATCCAAGAAAGCATGGATTGACTACAAGGGGAAGGGATAAGTTATTCCATGACTTCATACCCATATTATGTTGGATTCACACTGAGAGGTCAGTGTGAATTAGTATAATGAAACTTTTAATTTCAAGAAGCATTAGAAAATAATCTCACAAGCAGTTTATGAAACATAAGATATAAGTGGAAACTTTTTGGGGATAAAAAGCACAAAATACTTATTTTATATAATCATTTATTATAGGGATAAACCTAATATTACAACAATTTTTAGGCACCAACCTATAAGAGACACCAATCCCCTCAACTTCAATAATTTGTAGGCACCAACCTAGACACCATTCTCCTCTGTAATTTATTCTGCAACTATCTACTTTGCCTCTATATATATCCACCTTTTGTTGTGTTTTTTTATGTGAATTCACATTCTAATATGTTTCTTTGAACCACATGCTTCCTTCTAGCCAAAATTTAGAACTACGCTTTACCAGTGTAACATCTTCACACATGGAAACCTTTTAATTCAAACTTTTATAACATGTGTTTCCTTCAACCCACCTCCAATACAATCACTTCCTTAAAACCACTTTCAAAATTTGGCACTCATAACAAAAAACCATTATATTTTATAGCCTTGGAAGCTTACATGCTTACCAGATCCTCAAAACTATATAATAACCAAAACACCAAATTTTAGTCATATATCAGTGTATCGGAAGAAATTCTCAAATCCATTAACACTACAAATACTTGCAAAATTGAGTTTGTTTTGCTTTAGATGAGGATAATTTTTTTAGCAAGTAGTCAAGAATATCTCCATTAGTTAATAATAAATATTATCAGGATATTAGCTATCAGAGGGTTAGGAAGTCACCTACATCATAAAAATAAAATAACACAAAGTAGAGGCAAAATACATGTGAGAGGATAGAAAGAAGAGGAAATAAGGAAAGGCTAAAATTATAGTAAAAATATAGTAAGGGGAAGGAAGATAAAAAATAAAAGGGGAGGGGAAGGGGAAGGGGAAGGAGGTGTAAGGAAAGCAAGAGGGAGAGTTTCAAGTGGAGAGAAGGAGAAGTATCAGGAGGAGAGAAGAAGAAGTTCAATGATTGAGATTAATGGCATCCAACTATTGTTGATCTCAACCCCTCCATCTATGTTAATATTTTTGGGATGTTTAATGATCTCTAAGGCTTCCCTAAAGTTGCTCTTGAAATAATGATCATCCTTAGTGATAATTTCAGTGTCTTCAAAGAAAAAGTGGTGCTTAGTTTTGTATGAATGTTCAGAAAGAGTGGAGGAGCAAATTCTTTCCTTCTATATGTCAACCTTGTGTTCCTTGAGTCTTATTTTGAATGACCAACTAGTCTCCCCAACATAGCATATTCCACAAGAATAGTTAATATTATAAACTCCTTTGAACTAAATGTGATCAATTTTATCTTTTACAGATATCATATTATGTCGTATGGTTTCAAGGGGCTTGAATGATGTAATAATACCATTTCTTTTAAGGATTTTTGAAATTATGTCAGTACTACCACAAATGTATGGGAGGAATGCTTTTATTGTAGGGGAAGGGGACTTAAGAGAGGGAGAGCATCTTCTAGATTTCTTGATAGCTGTTGCGTATGTATTTGTAATTGTATCCAATATCAAGAAACACTTTTGTAAGGTGGTCAATTTCTTGCTAGAAATGTACTTTATCAATTAATCTTGAGGTTCTATTGATGAGTGCGTTCAATATCCCCATTCTCTATGCAGGATGATGGTGAGAATCACCATAGAGGTAGTTATCTATATGAATCTTCTTTCTATATACATTATATCCTATGATTCCATATTCTTTTCTTGTGAGAAAAAGATCCAGAAAATGAATGGTATTATTATCTTCAAGTTCCATGGTAAATTCCATTGAGATGATCCAAAAAAATTTAAAGTTCCAATTTACCGTGGGTCATTTTACATTTTGTTTTAAGTTGTAGGTGTTGATGGCATTCTTCTCAAACATTTCGATTAAAAGGTTGGAAACAATGGATGATAAGGGAGATCCCATTGCAAAACTAGTAGTCTGTTCAAAGAATTCCCCTTTGAAATTGAAAAAGGTTTATATAAGACAGATCTCAACGAGTTTAGATGTTAGAGAGTTGATAATGCCTTTGACAATTTCAATTGCTTCATTAAGAGGAATTTTTGTGAATAGTGAAACAACATCAAATCTCACAGTTAAATAAGTAGGTTCATACTTTTCATCCTTGATTAGGTCAACAAAATGTTTGTAATCCTTCATGAAGGAGTCAATGTTACCAACAAGAGGAATAAGGATATCGGCTACATGTTTTACTAACATATATGTGGGAGAACCAATGTTGTTGACGATAGTTCTTAGTAGAATTCCCTCTTTGTGGATTTGAAGGAGACCATAAATTACTGGGGTGATTTCACTGCACGGAGTTAATCTCTTTCTCAGATAGTCATCAAGATTTGATTCATTGATGGATTTCTTCACCTCTTTAATAATTCTTGAAATCAGATTATGTTGCAGTTTCTTGTAGCTTCCATTGCTGTAGAGGTGATCTCTCATTTTTAAGTTATAATCCTCTTTGTCCATAATTATTGTTGCTCCACCTTTATCCACCTTCAAAATAATAATATTGTCATTATTTATTAAGTTTTTAAGAGCCAATAATAATTTGTTACTTAGATTGGACTTTGGGGGTTTAGCTTTTCTCATGGTAAGAGTGAAATCATGATGACTCTGCTCTTTGTCTACATCATTTAATCCTTGAATGCTATCCTCCATACCACATATAATGTTTTCAAAGAGGATTTGTTTTGGGTAAATAGAGAACCCTAGGCCCTTACTAAGCACATCGATTTCATCATTGATTAATTCATGTGGAGAGATGTTGACCACTTTTTTATTCGAAGAAGAGTGGGAAGTGTTAGTGTTAGTTCTGGAAAAAGGAGGAGCAGTCATTGATGGACCATTAGTTTTATTATTATTATCCATTCTTTGATTTTTAACATTTGTAGTTGTTTCTTCAAGACAACAATGTGGATGTTTCTCAAGGTAATTGTTGGATATATCAGTCGATGTTTTAAGAGGATAATGTCTTCATTGCTTTAAGTGAAATTTCATTCATTGTATCAAGAGGGAGAGTACATATCTACTCAAGGGAATCAACCAAAAATCGAGAGGGCAAGGATGTAGCTGGTTAGGGGAATCAAAAAATAATTAAGTTGTTGTTTGTCTCTACTCAAGGGAAATTCAGTTCGTTCATCATTTCTAGTGAATTCTTATTGAACTTTAATGCTATATCCATCACAGGATGTGTTGACTTGTTTCTGACCTTCAGTGGAGTTGTCATATATTTTAATGTTAGGGTTCATGGTGGGGCTTTCATAATTTCTAGTGAATATCAAACTATTATTATTAGAATTGTTAAGCATTCCCCCAATGGTGGTGTTAATGCAAAAAGAATGGGGTCTAGGTTATTGTTCCCTCCATCCTAGGGAATTCACACTCCCAATTAATGTGGGAGGTATGTGGCATCTCTTTTGCATGAACAAGCATGTTTTAAAATCTAAGTAGTGTATTTCAAGCCATGGCGTGTAGTGTGGAGGATATTATGAGAGCCAAGGTTTATTCCTTGGCCTCGTGCAACATATTGTCTAAGAAAATGGTTGAGGGAGTCCTCCTAGCATGTCATTATCTGGAGTTTTGTCTGAGATGGAAGGAAGAACTAAGGTCATCCTCGTATTGGTTCATGAAACTGTCACCCTGGGTTCATGCAATTTTTTAGTTGACGAGGTGGTAGGCTCATCTCCGTGGGCTAATGAATTGGGACTATAAGGTCTTGTCTTATGTTTTGTCCTTTTGTCAAGTTGGGTTTGTTTTTTATCTCAAATTCTTGGTGAATTGGTATTCATGGGAACATCATTTCCAACCATAGATTTTCTATAGTCTTAGAATAATGAGTCTTCTCCTTGCTCGGTCTTAGGTCTAGGAGTCTATTAGTTTTCATTTTTGATGTTGAGTAGTGGGTAGTCATAGTGTTCTGTGTAGGTGTGTATTGTTAAGGGTCATTTTGGCTTCTTGTTGTACTAAGCTTGGGAAAATGGGTTGCTTCGTGCTCCTATGGGGTTAGGGTTGCTATTTTTTTAGTGTCATGAGGGGCTCTTTTCTTGGTCAAAGGATAGAGGAATTAAATCATGTTGTGCAGTTTGTGTCACCCCCTACTTTCTCAAGTGGTCTTCTTTCCAAATTTATTCATTTCTTCTGGGGATATTGTGACAATTTGGTGTGTTGGTGTCTTGACTTGGTTGATAGGGAAGGAGTTTGGTTTGTTTGTCCTTTTAAAAGTAGGGGTAATCCCCATGAAGATTCAATTTAATCCCTTATCGACTCCAAAATTCCTCTAAGGAAGCATCAAAGAAGCAGAATGGGTGGAGGGAATGTTGCTCGACCTAGTCAAAGGGGTGCAAGGTTGTTTTCTCATGAGTCGATATCATCCTATTTCATTGTAGTCTCACCTGAAATGCGCAGAGAGATAAGAGATTGAGACGAAAGTGGGAAAAGAAATGAATTCGTTGTCTAATTCAGAATTACTCGAGGATTTGTGTGGGTGAGTTCGAGAACCTAGATACACAAGAGGTCTAATGAAACAATTCTTGAATTCAGTGGCCCTTCATTAGCAAACAAAGACATTTTTGGGCTTAATTCTCAAAGACAAAAAAGTTGAAAAGCACAACCTCTTTCCATCCCTAGAGGATGTGAAGAGGATGTTGAGGAACTTGTGCTTATGTATTGATGGAATTGATTTCCTCCTAAGGAATTTTGAGATCCATGTTACCTATGAATCAAAAGGAGGTGCCCCTAGTGATCCACCTAGTTCTAGTGCATGTACCCCAGCTAACATTTCCTTATTTGATGTGGGCTAGTGAAGGAGGGCAGAAGGAGGATGGTTTTTTTCGATTACCTCGATGGAAGACTTCTTGTTCTAGTTTGGCCCTATGTGGGCATTACCCTAGTAGGATTACAATAATGTGGTGTTGCGTCCTAGTTTTGGTGGTTGTCATGTTTTCCCCAGCTCATGAAGCATTTATTTTTTTATGGGTTCAGTGTGTCTATTACCTCTTGCATTTTTAGTCTTGGCAGTTGAGAGAGGCTACTCATTTTTTGGTTTGTGGAATGTAATGCATTTTGGGTCTTTGGTGATGTCTGGTTGGAAGTTTGTAAGCCCAAATGGGCAGTATTTTTGCAAATATCAGCATGTATGTAGCTAGTTTTAGTTGGGTATACACAGTAGAGGTGGAGTTATTCTATTGCAATTCCCTCTACCTACATCAGTATATCTATCTATTTTTGTTTCTATGATTAAAGAAAAGTTCAGAAATTTACAAAAAAGAAGACATGTATTAAGAATTATAAACCAATTCTACCAATTTTAAATGTACATATTTAAATACATAAATAGTATGCTTATAAAGTTATAAATATTTAATTAAAAAAAAGGTTGAGGGTGGGAAAAACCAAGAGTATAAGGGATATATGTGGACATTATTTCCCAAACCTATGATTATTAGCATTACACCTATCACCTAGACAATGAGATGTCCATTCCACCACTATATATGCAGATGTTCCTTGTAGCTCATTGAATATGAGATGACCAAATTTCTCATGATTAAGGCTTCCATTTATTTCCTTCCTACTCCCTACATAGGCCAATAACAATCTTTGAGATACTTATTTATCGGCCATGTTCCTTAAATCACATATCAGTGTTTTTTAAACATAATTATGAGCATGTTTGAATACTTTATTAAAGATATCAATGTCATTGGAATTCTATGAAACTTCAAATTTATCAATGTTTTTTTCAAAGTCTAGTGGGGTTCAATATATTATTATTATTATTTATTTTCAAACCTATTTGGTAGGGACTGAGTTTCCACGCAACACTTGTTAATTAGATATCATGAGTTCACATCTTTCTGTTCATTAAGTTACTTCTAGAAAAAGCTCATGCAAGTTTACGTTTTAGTATTGCTTTAATGTAAAGTGCATTTCACTTAAAATATATCAATGAATCACTTATAAAATAATTTTAACGTTCCTTTTTAAGTCATTTTTTGCATACAACCTTAAACTATAACATAAACTCATTGTAGAATTGATTCTCACTTATTTGACAAAAGTGGGTCAATTACACTATAAAAGTAATTTATTTGTAAAATTAAACTTATAGATAAATTTAAACAATGAAGGTAAATTTATACTTGGTAACCTCATTGTACAACCATTCTCATGTTAATCAACCTCCACCTGCCATGTGGCACCTTGGTTATCTTTTATGCCTTTCTTCAAAAAAGGGCATATCTTTGGCATCCAACGTCCATTTTTAGCATTGTTTGGATTTGTTATTGCCTATTTTTTTCAAGATTTTATCGTCTAAACAATTAGTTTCTTTTTTTAAAGTCATCTTACTTTCATATTTTAAAAATGATGATGATTAGCATCCACTAAGACTTAAATGGTTTAATTTACCTTGAGAAGGTAAGAGATTACTCAATATTCTTTAGCATTTTATTTCTATGCTTGAAAAGCATTAAGAGAAGTGTTCTAAGTTCATTGTAGTTTTGATAACTTAAAAGGTCTGATGCAGGAGCATCAAGACCATTTTTTCATTTGTAAATATGTGATTATAGGGGGTGTGACAATTTGCAATATTTTATTAATTAATTGGTTATTTTTAATACAATAGGAGAAAGTGAGGATTTTGTAAATATTCTTTTAATTAAAAGGAATATGAGAGAAAATAGAGTTAGATATAAATTCTAGGAAGTGGAAATGCTATGTACGGGACTTAGTTGAGTCCACACCTAAAATCTATTTAAATTAGATTTAGTTTCAAGATTTTAGGGATAAAATCTAGATTGTAGGGGTGTTGAGATATTTGAGGACTTTGTTGAGTGATTAAGGGGATTTGAACCTAAATTGGTTCAATTCAATTTGTATAAATTTATGAGCCTCAAAGGCAAGAAAAGGGAGAGAAATGTGAAGATTGATTGGGAGAAGGGAGCAAGGATTCTCCTTGGAAGCCTTCGAGCAGTAGTAAAAGGGCCATAGATTGTATATCTGGCCATGAATGTAAGGTTCTGTATGAATGCTTATTTTTATGTCAATATGAATATGGTGAATTCAGTTCTTTATGAGCATGATACCTAGAGTTTTAGTGGCTTTATTAATTGACTGTAATGGATTTACAAAATTAAAGCGGTCTTGATTTTTAATGGCACATATGGTTCGGTATCATAGTAATCTTGCGATCCCCATTTGATGACTTAGCGAAGGAAAAATCTTGTCATACGCATCAACCTCGTGATGATAATATATCCGGCGTAGCTCTCTGTTCATTGAAATATTCACGCATCTGTTTCTGGTTGAATAAGAATTGATGTTCTTTTCTAATGATATCCGCCTGTGTTTTCCATCTCTGGTTATATGTGAATTTATACTTGAAGTTTATCGTATCTGTTTGAGAGCTTATCGGCTTCGTTGAGTGACTGTACAGTTCTATGGGCACCTGCACGAAGGTTAAGGCTACGTTTCTTTAATTTCATAGCACTCGCAGGTTGGAATACAGAAATCTCCACAACGCAGAGGAAGGATATGCTTGCCAAGGTTAAGGGAATATGCAACGTAGTGTAGCCTCACACGAAGGGAAATCGTGACAAACTGTTCGTCGTAAGTGATAAGGTTCAAGTATTTCAGTTTAAAGGGAGGCGTAACGAAACCAGGACCGAGAGCCGACTTGGAATCAAACCTTTATGAGGCGCTGAGATTTATAAAGCGACAATCTGTGGCTTATAAGCCATTGTTTATGGCAAAGGTCTGTGGTAGTTATCATTGATCGAGAAGGAGGTAAGTACTTCCCTGCTATATAACGTAACTATATGTCGCAGGGCATATAAGCATATGTGTTATATATGTCGGCCACCAAAGGAGGTATCGCTTTTAAGCTGTCAGCGACATTTAATTAATAAAACACGATATTGGAATTCTGAAATGATTTGGTGTGGATGCGCGTGGGGAATTGCATCGACTTTAAATTACAGGAAACGGTGATATACATAACCACTGTATGTTGTATACTGTCTAGAAGTAACAAAAGAACAGTGAGCTATATGTGAGCCTTGTCAGTGATAAGGCGGTGTGGTATGTAATCAACCCTTCAATTGAATTGAATGTGTCGTGGATCCAAATTGTTAAATGAATGTGCGTGGATGTCTATGTATACTATGGATACATATAAGCTGCGTGAGTAAATCCAATAATTATGTATTTCTTTAAAAGGATTTCATGAGAGCGCCGATAACATTTGTGATAAGAGAGCTGTAGGAAATGAATGAGTACGCATTGTCAGGGTTTCTTTTAATAGTTGTATGAAGAGCACAGTGAGTTAAAATTATGGGTTTTATAGCATTGGATGACAACAAGCTGGGTTTTTGTTTACTCATGAGATTAGAATTTATGAATCAAGCTTTTACATGCATGAAGAAAGAAAGATCCTGGTAGTTGTGGCCTGGGAGAGGCCTGGGTCATCAAGGTCAAAAAGGTTGGTAGTGTGACAAAATTTTTGAAAATTATATTGAATGTGACGATAAGATGGACAATGCAAGAGAAAGTTATTTTCATCTTCAACCCTCTTAGTGTTGCAAAGGTGGCAAATTGTTTCATTATGTTGTATCTTTGTAAATATTTCCTGACTAAAGAACTGTGCCAAAGCATCAATGTAAGGGTGTGCTTGAAAATGTATGATTCATGGATAAAAGCTTTTCTTACATGTTAATAATATTTAAAATCTTAAAAATTATTCAAAGTGTCAATTCCAAACTAATAGCATACAAATCTGTGTAGAATTTTGGTAGAAAACTGAAGAAGAAATCAGAAAATTAAATATCCTCACTACATATGATTATCTAACTTAAGCAGAAGCGTATAGAAGAAACTCTATAGCTAACAAAAATACATTTAAGAATTGATATAGAAGCTATTAATGCATAGGAATTGGCATGACACACTATCACCTTGACCCACTTAGTAATGAACATAACATTGTGGTGGTCTTCCAGGGAGGTTGAGACTCAACCTAGCCTTACCCAGTGTCCTATAAAACCTCAAATATATGAAAAAAAATATATACAATTACAAGAAAGTATTCACACAATAAACAAATGATGTTAAAGATTGAAATCAAAACCTTTTTATTATCTCCAAAGCTTTAGAAATTACAAATTTATTTAAAAAAAAAATCCAATATCAACCCTTTTCCATTAAAAAAATAAGAAGATATATAGAGTGTTTTACAAAATATCATATCATTACAGATTTACAATAAAAAACAATTATTATACAAGATATTTGGATCATCTAAATAAAAACTTGATAAAAAATGAAATATTCTCCTATAATGTCTCTAGTTTCCCCTGGTATTTTTATTTGGGTTTGATGCATTTGAATCAGTTCTAATTTTTCTCCTTGAAATCATGAACTACTTTGATCCTTTGTTGATATGATGTAATAATAGACTAAACTTATCCAACTAGTTTAACAATTTGTTCCCATTCTTCATCTATTGGTTAATCTAAATCAATCATTTGTGTGTATCCTTCGTTTACTTCAGTATATTTTTCATAAGGTGGTTTTGCTATGAACAAATGTTTAATTTCATAGAAAATAAAAACATCATCAATTAAAAGTTGAAGTATATTTTGACCACTTAATTATCCCTTGACTCCAGCAAAATTTAACTTGTCCATTATTACTTTGTTCAATGACCTTTCATACTCGTCCTTTGTTATCAATTTTCCTTGTAGATTCTTGAAAGAGGCAATCCTTTCTAGTGCATAATAGAAAATTCTTGTAAAACTTATTAATATGTACATGAAAATTTTCACATTTATATTTTGTTTTTAGCATAATAGTTTTCTTCGTTAGAACTTTCCTAGTTCTAATACCTGAGTTAAGTTTTGTCATCAAAACATAATTCTACAAAGATTTGTATTTTTTTAAGGTTGGAATTGGCACTTTGAATAATTTTTAAGGTTTTAAAGGTTATTAACATATAAGAAAAGTGTGTATCCTTGAATCATTCATTTTCAAGCACACCCTTACCTTGATGCTTTGGCACAGTTCTTTAGCTCGGAACTGTCTACAAAGATACAACATCATATTGGTGTCGTTGTCAGGGAGAGGTAGGCAGTAAGTGGTAAAACATCGGGGGAAGTGCACAATTCATTGGAGTCACAAATTTTCTTTTCGGAAAACAACCTTTTGTGTGCTCCCCACCCCCCCTCATCCATTAAATGTCAAGCAAGCAGGAGGACCACGCAATGAAATTATAATTGTTGATCGTGATAAGACATATACTTCCATTGGAAAATGGAAAAATTTTAATGATCGTGCAATAACAAACTTTATATACATAGTTCATTTGGATATATGAAACTATATTAAAAAAATGTAATAATTCACATTATAAAATTGTGCATAACATATATTTACAAAGTGCATATATAGAGAGAAATTATTTTACCTTAGCAAATTTCGAAAAAAAAAATTATTGGAACAAGAAAATGTTACAACACATCCCATGGTGTTTTGGAAATTTTCAATGCTTAGTTTCATGATGAATCTCATGATAATTTGATCTTATTTTAGTAATGTTCATTTTTTTCTTAAATGTTCATTTTTTTTCTTAACATTAGTTAAGCTAAAGAGATACTTTTATTTTCAATATTGGGGTTGATCACTTCCTTATAATATTTTACTTTCCTTCTTCCATCTAACTCTTTATCACCACACAAATTATCCTTAAATTTTGAAGTAATATTATTTTTAATATTATCCTTATTTTCTAAAATGACCTCCTCCTTTATCCCCCAACAATTAAGCCAAGATTGTGCATCCTTACACCATTCCTTCTTGAGTCAGAGGTGGGGGTTTTGGTTAGATTTAGAAGAAATTTTAGGAATATTTTTAGCTTCCATGTTGTTTAATTTCTTATGATATATAAGATACCTATTCATAGCTAGGCTTTCAATGGCGGAAATGGCTACTTCAATTAGGATATATACTATGTATAGGACTAAATTATGATGACATGGTCTAATAGTATGGCCCATATTGTCACAAAGGTCAAGAAAAATGTCATTTTTTTTACTTTTAGCAGTGATAAAGTCCCCATGTTCATCCCAATTTCGATAGCCTGTTTCTAGGAAGATGGAATTACGACAAACTATTTCTATGTTTCTGAATTCGAATATTCCATAGTCTTCATTTTTGTGTTGTCTACATTTCGAGTCTAGAACAAGACTCATCTTCAGGACTGATTTACAAAGAAGAAAAATGGGAGCTATAAATATGATCAAGTGTGTTGTCAAGTTTTGGATCCAACCAACTAAAGATAAATGATTACTTATTATTTAAACAAATTTATTATCTTGTTATTTAATTAATAAATTATTTATTTATAATAAATAATAAGCAATCATTTATCTTGAGTTGGTCAGCTCCCCAACTTGACAACACACATAATCATATTTATGGCTCTCATTTCTCTTCCTTGTAAATCAATCCTGAAGATGAGTCTTGTTCTAGAATCGAAATGTAGACAACATGAAAATGAAGACTATGGAATATTTGAGTTCAGAATCTCAAAAACCACACCACAAAAATTTGCAAACCATTATTTCTATGTTGTCGCAATTATGATGATAGATGTTGTTGGTCACAATTTTGATAACCTATTTTAGGAGTCGGAATTATGACAAAAAGCATCGGTCCTAGTAATTATGGTGATAGATGGCCTTTTTCATTCCAACATCAATTTGACCATTTGTTTGATGGTCATATTTGACTTTGGCTAGCCATCTAACATCACAATTGCGATGATAAATAAATATATAAATATCTTGCATGTAATGTTGTGACATATTTTTTATAACTACAATAATTCTAAAAAGTTCTAAGGTATTTTTCATGAGTAAAAAATATATTTTATTTATATAATTGTTTTACAGCTGGGAAGAAAGTCAAAAAACATTAGATCGGGAACTAATCGTCTAGGGGTCAATGATGGGAAATGTTATTGACCTTGCAAAGTTTTCCGGTGTAGAGGTCAACGGAGATGCCAATATTACACAAAGGGAGATTGACTTAGAAAATGGTTTGAAAGATAAATAGGAAAGCATGCATTTCACTGATTGGAAATATTTTATTAAGCTATTTTATAAATGTATTATTAATGTGAATGCAAGTGTCTTTTTTTAGATACTTTCCAAGTTATATGAATATGTTTATCAATTAACAATGTCCTTTTATGTATTTGGCATGTTGTAGTTAAAACACCATAAGGTTATGTGGTACAATGGTGGTAAATTTTGCATCAAAAATTTGGATGAAAAGAGAAAAGTTTTTGTTTGTGGGGTAATTGCAGACTTCCAAGTCACTAATGTTTCCTCTAGAAGTGACACATGTCCACAAGTCTTTGAAAATCAATATTATGGGTATTTAGATGACATAATTGAGTATGAATTTGGTTCCTTCAAATTGGTTCTATTTGATTCTAAATGGTATAGGCTATGAATGAATGAACATGATCCTGATAGAATTTGTATTCAGCATGATAATGTATTTACCATAGTTAATACAAGGTCATTTAAGCCAAGATCATATCGCTATGTTCTTCCAAGCCAATACGAACATGACTTTTACTCATAGTTTTTAGTTAGAGTGGGTTGGTCATATGTTGTTACATGTGATTAAAGAGGAAGGCTCATAGAGTATAATGTAGATGAAGAAGATGGTAATGTTGAAGAGGATGATGATGTAAAGGATTAGTTAGTTGATCATGTGTTAGATCAGGAAGATGTCAAAGAAGTTTAAGTATATGTTTGAGACAATGTTCCTGATGAAGATGATATTGATGATGTACTATCAAATGAAGAATTTGAAGAAGACGTTTCACCAAATGATGACATTGATGATGGTGTTGAAATGGTTGATCATTTCATTGTCAGCCATTTTAGCACCGCATGACATAAATGTTGAGTTGGATGAAGAAGAATATTAATGATACCAAAATGTTTAAATGTACGAGGTATGTGTTTATATGGTTTTAGTTGATTTGTTCTCTTTCATTTAACTTAAATTTTTTTTCTTAGTAATTTCTATATTTGATTAATTATTACCATGTTGCTTTCTAATAGTTTATAATAAAGAAATTGGGTATTGGGAATATTAAGAGTGATGTGAGGAGGGGAGAGGCCATATGATCTTCCACCCTCATGTGGTTGGCCTTGTTTAGTAGACTACTATATTATTCTTGAAATCAAGAGAAGCTTATTTTTTCACAGATCTCAAGATTTTTGTTATAGCCAATATATGACATATTTAATATATATCTCTTGTGCTCATGTTATCAGGAAATCTAGTGTCCATGCAGAGCTGCAAGTCCCACTAAGCCTGGTAGCTATCTTAGAAACAAACAAACTAAAACTACTTTCGTTTTCCTTTATGATAAGGAGATAAGAGGGGAACAAAAGACACCAACCTCAATCTTACACTTGGTTCCTCGCTTGATTCCTCTCCCTTCTGATAGAAATTTTCCACTTGCTTCCTTGTCAACCTAGCTTCAAAGAGCACCTGTAGAATCAAAGTAGAATAACACTATCCAAGAACAGAGATCTACTAGCATAAACAATATAGGACCAGATGTATATTGACCACACACAAGCATATATCATCAAACATACAAGAATGTGGAGGAAAACTTGAATAGATTTATTAATATCAAGAAAGAGCAAAGAGGATTACAACCAATTATTCTGACCCAACATCATCCTCTTAGTAAGAAGCCCTTCTTCACCTCATGAAAAGCTTAGATCACCCAAAACTATGATGTTACAGCGAGAAACCAACAACACTTCCTTACAAGATACAAAATTCTAGCCTTTGGATCTCTGGGATGAGGGATCCATATATAGATGTTTGCAAGCGGGGTAAGCCAGCTTCTGGGATTTGATTACTATCCTCTCTCTGATAGTTCATGGTTCCACTTGGAGAATTATGATCTTTACTCATCCCTGGGCGAATTCAGAGAGGCAAGTGTCACAGGAGAAGTTTCTGGAAGATTCCATGATCTTCCACCTCGCATACTGCCTCTACCATTTGTCCATTCTTGCCCATCCCACCCCATAGAAGGGCTTTTCAATATGAATCACAACCCCTATATGCATTTAGGTGGGATGCATCGCACTTTGACCATGGAGCAGGTGAGATGGTCCAGTTTTGACCAGTTCTTAGTAGTTTTTCATGGAGAACTTCTGGGAGATGATGTAATCAGCTGACCTTGTTCTTTTAGGGGATAGAACAACACTTTTAGGGACTTAGGAGCCCTTGATTTATGGACATATATGATTTGGGTTGTAGTGCCCAAAATTTCTATAACAGTTGCCCCCTAAAGCATGAGGTCGTTAATCTTTTGATGTCGGGTGAAATGATTTATCATGAGAATTCGAAGTTTTTCAAGCTGGAAGGTGACCTGTAATAAGATACAATACAATACATTATCTTCATAATATTTTTTCATGGCCTGGCTGAGTCGGGCATCCCCATGCTCAGTGTTATAAATTCATTTTCATGTACATAGGACAAACAACCGCCTGTGTGCAAATTGATGATTCTGGTAGAGCCATCATCCCTTAGGTTGGATGATTATCTGTGCAACAATTATGTACATCTGATGTCTTTACTTCCCTGAATATATATCGCAGCCTGGATGGATAAAACTAGATCTGGGGTCTTCAATCTTGTTCGATCTTCACTCAAAGTACAAGTCGATCCATGTGATAGATGTTCCGGAGTCGAACACAGAAAGACATTGCCTAATTACCAGCCAGTGTTGTAAGTTGTTAATAGGCATGAGAGGAATCACCAATAACGATGATGACCCTCAAGGTACTACAGTACAATTTGCATGGTGTGAAAAGGGACTTGGCGTCAAACACCATGAAAAATATTTTGGTCGAAGGCCAATGATGTAAACATGTCGCCAAGAGTGAGAAACTTTCCATTGAGGCATGCAAGCTTCAAAGTACTAAAAGGGTTGTCCCTAGATTGCCTTCTTGGATAATGAGCTGATGTCGACAAGAAGTGATCCATCATAGGAGGGCCTTAATGAATCCCACATCTATGACACGGAAGGGAGCAAATGATTTTAATGGAGGTGAAAACGATCTGATGACATAAGGTTCAGGTTGGTGGTCATGAAAGAATGGAGCGTGAATATATTGCAGCAGATGAGACACAGGTGAATTCTCTGAGTGACTTCTCTTGAACATACTGGCGACACTAACATGATGTATCGGTAGCGTTAACCCCAAATGTGGATGGTGTGATGGACCAACGGTGATGTGACTAGTGAATGGAACAACCTAACTTGACTCGGATGCAGAGTGAAAGTGTCTTCAAGTTTCTTCAAGTTTTCTTCCCAATTTTTCCCCAGTCATTATTGACCAATACCTCTTTATTTTTGTCAATCTTGAGGAGGATAACATATGCTTGTTCTATAATTTTCCCTTCGGGCAAACCCTTCGCTATATTTTAACGAGCCTAGTGATAGTGAAACTTGTTCTTGTCTGTATGGACAAGTTTGTCGCTATTAGGTTTTAACGAGTTTAACGACAAAGATAACTCAGTCCTTTTCAATTTTAGAGAGTCTGAAAGGGACGTAAAGAAAACTCCAATTATCCTTTTTCATCATATAATCCCTTAGGTCCAAAAAATTATAAAATAATATGAAAGGGATGAATTTTTGGTAATTTTAACGAGCCGAACAAGACAAGCGCTCGATCTTTTTATGTAATAATCCCTTAGGTCCAAAAAGATTAAAATCTAGAGGAGGGATAGCAATTCTGGTCACTTTAACGAGCTGGAGAGGCCAATTGCTCGGCAATCTTTTCATATTTTACGAGTCAGATGAAAAGAGCTTCAAGGAGACTCGCTTTTCAAGGAATGAGTGATAAATTCGGGTAGCAGCTAATTCCAGGTAAGGTTTGGAATTTTCCAATCATGACAATGTTACAAGGATGGCTAATAGGATCACTCTTCATAGTTGTTCCTCAAAAAGGGTAAACAATCAAATGGAGGTGAATGATTGGCCAAAACAGAGTGGAGGTGATGATAAGAACACGACCAAGGTGTAAAAGATGATGATAATACATTCACAATGGTTATTTTCCGGAAATTGATTCATTTTTTAATGAGCTTAAACTCTGGGGGAAACATTTTCTCATTGCTTATGTTTAATTTTTAATGAGATTGAACTCCACATAAAAACTACTCGTGGTGGGTTTGTTTTTTTAATGAGCTTGAACCCTATGGCAACACTACTCATGGAGGGTTTATTTTTTAACAAGCTTGAACCCTGCGGTAATACTGCTCGTGGAGGATTTATTTTTTAACGAGCATGAACCCTACGGTAACATTGCTCATGATAATTTTGCATGCCCCCAGCATAATAATGCAAATCAAGGTGCATGCCCCCCAAGCTTCTTTGCATTCAACATAGTGGTTGGAATGAAGGTTTACCTCCGAGATATTTGAAAGACTTGACTTGGATTTTACAAGATCGTAATCAAAAAATCGATTTGGAAAGGGAGTTGTTTCATTTTTTAATGAGGTTGACACAATAAAATAACTATCCTCATAATCCACCATATTTACAATATTTGATATAAAATCAAAAACTAAAGATGATTAAGGTCATTGGAATAATCTTCGTTGTAATCCGGAAGATGTGAACGATGGTGGTAATCTTCCCACGGTGCCTCTCCTATCATCATTGATTGAATGTTTCCTTCGTCTGTAGAATGTACATGCGACAAAGGATCTGAAGAGGTACCATATTCCTTAGACCTATCTATCCAAACACTCAATGAGTGTTGATTTGGGTTTGCCCCCTAGGCCAAGAAAATTGATTACAACAATATTTCTAAAATGGTGATGATCCATGCGGATAAAATGTTTAGGAATCTTCTGAATCCATTAGATATAGAAGATTTCATATTGCAGGTTTCCAATGTGGTCACTTCGGCCGGATTGTTTAGAGGCGGTAGGGAAAAAGTCCCCATTAATGTATGGTTTGTTAGCACCTAAATCTACCCTAGGTTTAATGAAGGCAAACATTAGGGTAACCACAAACCACGTTCAGTCTAGTAGCTAGCCCTACCAGAACAGGAGAGGGCTCTCTCTGAATCACACTCAGTGAATAGATAATCGAAAACGGTCGGAGATGACTTACAATGAAATATTTACCTTAGGCTAATAAGTGAATAGGGATTCGGGAAACAATTTTCATGAATGACCGAGCTTCTTGGATGGTATGGGACCAATGATCAGCTAAGAACAGAGAATTTAATATGAAGGCACAGATTATTCCATGAGGCAAGGTAGGCGGAAAGTGTAGAAATTTTAGTTTGAGGCAATGTGAAATGAAAAGATTGTTGAAGAAAGTGAAAAGAGCATAATTACATGAATCCTTTTCAACAGAATAATAACACTAAACATGAAATTTTCCCACAGGCAAAGCAATAAACTTGAATTCTACCTAATCTCACTCTCAGAAAATTTCACTGGAAATGAGCATGAATTGAATTATGAAACATAAAAAAATACATAAGAAAACATAAGAAACACATTTTCTACACTCACAACCACAATAATCTCATGAAACAGAGTCGCTACCTTTCATTAATTCTCTGTCAAAAATACACAGTGAAGAAATAGAGTTTCTTTCCCACAGTCTCCCACAAGTTACAAGCCAACCAAACCTTTGAAAATAGCTTGCATACAATATGTAGAATGTGTAAGGAAGAGATATATGCCCAAGGGTTGGGGAGTTACTCGAATCATTACAAAATGAATCAATTTCCGGAAAATAACCATTGTGAATGTATTATCATCATCTTTTACACCTTGGTCGTGTTCTTATCATCACCTCCACTCTGTTTTGGCCAATCATT
>Ga0115854_10066_pt1 | contig 20513 bp, 11 predicted proteins | sample InSIn2SAF170_FD_83868 | JGI IMG/M metagenome (GOLD analysis project Ga0115854, IMG submission 83868)
AACAACAAGAACAGAAATTCTCAAGTAAGAAGAAAAGAAAGTTGGAAAGGAAAGTTGAGAAATTACAGCGGCAGGTTATGGAATCAAAAGTTTTGGAAAGAGTGGTTAAAAAAGAAAATGAAACACTCAAAATACAAAGCAAGAAATTTCAAGATGAGAATGAAAAGTTGAAAAACAAGGTTAACAAACTCAAAGCTCATACAATGAAAATTTGTAGGAAGGCCTATAAACTTTACAAGCAAAAGAAGGTAATTAAAAACCAAGTATCAAATTTTGAAGACAGAGTATGAAGCCCAAATGAACATCAATGCTTTACTTCAAGCAAAAGAGGCAGAAGGCAGAGTTTGAAAAGTTAGAATTCAATTGCATGATGGCATGCAAAATCTTGAGTTTGGGGTAATGTTGGTATCAAATTATGACTGCCCATTTCACTTAAAAAGCCTCTTTTGATTATTATTTTTGACCATCTAACCTTCATATTTCATCTATAATCCTTAGAATCTAAATGATATGATGTCATTATCATTATTTTTATTTTCAAATTAATTTTTGAAATTATTGTGTTAAAAATGACATTTTCCAGAAAATTACAAGTTGTAACTTCCTGTCATTGCTCCATGGTTTGACATGTTGCAAAACAGGTTGGAGAATTCAAAGATTGTGGGCATGAAGCTAAATGTGCACAGATGGTGGATTACCTATCCACTTTTGGTTTTGAAGAAAATAGGTGTTCGGTCAACATTGGTCCAACCCAGCCACTTCAGCAGAATTTCTATTTTCTTAGATATTTTTTATTAAATGGAGGATTTGAACCAATTTCAACCTCCTTTGATGTAACTGATAAGATTTCAATAGGATATTGGGGAGGATGAATAGTTTCTTTTTTTTATGGAAATTGGTGATAAATAGCCAAAAGGGAAAATTAGATAGTTTAGATTTTTGTCTATGAGAAACTTGGAACAACCTATATGTGACTTTTGATTTTCAAATTTAAATTCAGAGCTACAGCATTGAGTTCAACCTATGCTTTCAGATCCAATAATCTTCTTCACTTGATTTAGCTTGCAGTGTGCTTGCAAAGTGTGGAAGAGCCCACACTATGGATCTGGTACACTCCTTATTTAGTTTTCTTTCTAAATTGCGTTGATAAATCTGATATTTAGAGTTTTATATGTCATTTATGTGCTGCAAGTTTATGCCATTAAAAGTTGTTAATTGAAAGATTGTATTCATTGTGGAAAGAGCCTTGTAAAAGGACTCAACTAATATCCATCTTAACGATTAACAAACATGCTTTTTATACCATGATTTTGATTTTAGAAGTTGATTCAGAATTCATGATTTGGAATGCAAAATTCAATTAGTAATTAGTTGAATGAATCTTGTAAAAGAAACACTTACTATTTGATTTCTAGCACTACTCATCTTGAATATTGTTTTGAATAGCTAAGTCTTAGAAATTGTTTTGAAAGGGAATCTATAGAACAAAATTCTTGTAAAGGAATTGTAGAACCCCTAACAAAGGAATTAATACTCTGTTTTTGTTTCCTAGGCAATCAGAACTGCATTAGAATTTTTTTCATCTAAATTGATGCTTGAGTGCTTGAAAATACAAGGACCTCTTATAAGAGAGCATTGTTAATTTCATTTCACTAGGTTATCATTAGAACCCTAGATCCTTCTATATCTATATACATTAGATGAGTGCCTCTAAGTGTATTTTCCCGGGTTGATAAAGGAATCAGAGCTTAACTTACCTAAGCAAGTAAAGATCAAATAGTCAGCGGAGTCGAACCCACGACCTTGCTGGCATAGAGCCAACATTCCATTGTTCTACCATCGCTATGAGCCTTAACTTATAACAGTCACTGTGTATATTTGGTGTGTAACTGTAGTGGAGTTGGGGTAAAACCGTTGGTAGTTACCGCCAACACGTGACCATACCAACTGTTGAGTCCCAAACTTACATCTTCCCCATACACCTTTTTAGCCTTCTTTTCCATTTACTTAACCCACCAAGCTAACAAATCATTGCATACTAGTCTAAAAAGATCTTATAAAATGGTTTCCTAACTATGTTTATGACTGTTGTTTGATTTAGATTTTTGTTCAATAAGCTACGGAAACTGCCAGCACAGGTTTCGGCAGCCAGCTCCAGTTTCCGCAGCCATTTTGTTAAAAACTATGTTACAGGTGTCCAATGGAGAGTCCGACCACATGGGCAAGCTGCAAATGTCATCTACATGGAGCGTGTCCCTTTAGTTTAGCCAAATCGCTCACCAATAGCCATGGTCAAAGACGGTCAAAGGAATGGCCAAACCAAGATTTTTGCGGTGGCATGGCTCTGTTTTGTTCACGTGAAGGTTTGCATGGCAAGATTCTTAATTTATGGAGGTATGCCGACACCTGTGGATCAATCCTTGAACCGAATCAAGCAGCCACGACTTCATGGATTTATCTGTCATGATTACCATACCGCTAGATCACAGGCTGTAGAGATTTACGTGTCTGTTTGATAGCGTAAAATCTAGGAAACAGTTATAGCGTTTTCACTTATAATAATGTGTTTTTATACACTGGATAGTTAACTTTTCAAATGTAATTTTTGACTGTTGTTATAAACCCACTGTATCGTGCTTTTCTTTTGTCTTATTTACTGCACTTGAATACATGAGAAGACAGCATTCTTGAATTTTATTTGTGATTGAGTATTGACTGGCTGAGGTTGCAGAGGGCCCCTGTACACCAAGGCTCTGTATATTTTCTTACTTGCTTTCATTATGTTCCTATAATCATTGCTTGTATATATTGTGTTGTTTTGATGTTCATAATTAACTGTTGTCCATATTTCCTTTTATGTCTTCTCATAACTATTAGCTGATCAGTGCTTCTCTTACAGGTTTTCGTAGGCAACCCGGGAAAATTTACATATTTTTAATGACTACTAACATGAGATCATCTTGTCCTTTCTGCTGATTCATTTATTGAGTTTTTCCAGCATTGTTATTTCTTTCAGTTTTTGCTTTGCTTGTTTACTTTTCTGTCACTTAGATATCATATTACTCATTTGTTTATGATCTCCTCTCTATAGCCAAGCGACTCAATTAGTGAGGAATCAGAATATTACTTCATGTAGTATGATTTAGTTTTCTTTCCTGCAATTTAGTGATTAAACTACTTATGGCATTTTCAGAGATTGAAATATGAATGGGTAGTTTAAATCTTAGTTTCATTTTATGCAATTTCATTTCCTGCAGTTTGGATATCATATTACTCAATTAGCTTGTGATTACTTCCTATAGCCAGAGCGAGTCGAAAGATGAAGGGTCAGAAGGTGAGTTGAAGTAGTGTGATTTGCTTTCTTTTCTTTCAGTCTTTGAATTGCTTGAGTTCAGTTTTTATTTTCTTTTTATACAGCAGTAAGGATACTGGCCCATTGTCATTAGTTCACCGTTTTGGTACATTTCTATTTTTTTCTTGAGAAATAACTTCATTACAGCAAGTTTGAAACTTTTCATCAGAGAACCTTGAAGCTAGGAAAATCATTGTAGAAACCACCATTACCATCCAGTCTTTCCTTTCAATTATGTCACCTTACATTTAGGAAATCGACAGAATATACACCTAAAAACAAACCAAAAAAAAACTCAAAAGCGACAAAGAACTAGGAAGTTGGATACCTTTCATATACAGTGCACTTCATTTCATCAGTTTACAATCCTCGAATTGACACTTTAAATAGCAATTTAGGACACACTAAATTGACCAAACATTTTGGCATTGTTGTCGGGGAAGTGAAATTAGGTAGCCAATTTCTTAAAAAAAAACAAAGAAAAATTCAAGGAAGGTAAAATTGATCATTTATCAAAGTATGATCTCCTCTTGCACCTAGTGTGATTTGGAGGATCAAAAAAGATAATTATTCATTTAATAATTTCTTGAGTATGCTCTCTTCTTGCACCTAGAATGACCTGGAAGATCAGAAAGAGAATTATTAGGCCAACTTGAAGAAAAATAAAAAAAATGACATGCATAGAGCAAGAGATTCTAGGGGAAGGTTTTTAGCTAGGGCCAAGAGTTCAATTTTTACAACTCCAACCACTTCAAGGAGTAGGCAAGAAATACCTCCATCATCGCCAACTCATACTCCTAGCCTTAGGATTGCTGGAATTCAGGAGGCAGTAGTTGAATTAGGAGACTCTCCCACACCATCCACCGAATCTGAATTAAGAAAAAACCCTTTCTTTACTTCTACAAGGAAACACATTGTAATTGAAGAAGTAGAATCACCTGAGGAAGAAGAGGGAGAAATTCCTCCTCATTCACCATTAGTAGAGGAACCAGAGGACCCTGAAGTCACTGAAGAAACTATCATGACAGAGGAAGTAAATGGATTTGGTAGAGGTAGAGGTAGAGGAGGAGGAGGAGGAAACAATGGAGGAGGTAGAGGTAACAATGGGGGAAATAGGGATGGAGATAGCTCATTCGGATTTCCTATAGTCGATGAGGATACTCGAGCAACAATGAAAAACATTTCACCATCCGTCCTCCCAAACTTTCATGGGTTAAGAAATGAGGATCCTGAAACATTTCTATTTGAGTTTGAGGTCGTATGTCGAACTTATGATTATTTGGAAGACTCTCAAAAACTCAAATTGTTTCCTTTAACATTGAAAGGAGCTGCTTTGAAATGGTTCATGGGATTACTCACTCAATCCATTAGGACTTGGAATGATATGAAACAAACATTTTTGGATAGATACCTGGACTATTGTATGCCTACCAATCACAAATATGAGGTATTCAAAATGGTGCAAAGAGAAGATGAAAACTTGGAAGATTTACTTGAAAGATTTCAATACAACCTAAAAAGAGCAAAAATGAGTAACTTAGATGAGGAAACCTTGAAAGCCCTTCTATTAAAATCCATTATAGATGAATGGATAGATCTTTTGAACATGATGGTAAAAGGAGATATATCTCAACTTCCACTTCATGATATAGCAGAGCTATGTCTCCATCTCTCAAGAGGAAAATCTAAAACTGGAAAAGGGCCTAGAGATCCTTCTCTCATTAGAGAAAACAAATCTGCAACAGGATCAGTAAGTAGAGCTGAGATTGGCAACATTCTTGATGAATTTAAAACCGATATCTTAGGGAGTCTTAGTGAGCAACTAGACACCCTTAAAATACAAAACAAGCAGAAAGCAGAAGCTGAAGCTTTGGCCATCTTTTGCCCAAAATGTAGAAAGAAACATGCTCTAAGGGAATGTCCCTTGGATGCAAAAGTTGTAGAAACATGTATGATTTGCTCAGAAAACCATGAGACCAAGGATTTTCCTTCAATTCCTGGGCTCAAAGCTGTTTTTCAAGAGGATCCAAATTCAATGGAGTCTCTCTATTTCATTGCAAGGAGACCTTGGCAGGGGCAACAAAATCAATGATTTAACAACTCTATGAGCTTTCAAACCCCACCAAATTGGAACCCTTGGCAACAATCTTGGTCCCAACCTCAAAATCCTTTTCAATCATGGGTACAAGGTATGAAAAATCCTTATGGGAGATTTTCTCAATTTTATCAATATCCTCCATCTTTTCAGAATCAACAAGCTCCACAACTTCCAAATCAAAATCCACAACTATCATTACCATTTCTACAACAACAACAACCTTCTCAACAGAATCCAAATTCTCAACTCTTGCTCCCATTCCAACAAAAGATAAATCAACTACCTTCCTAGCCATTACCAAACCCCAACAATAAAAACCCTCAAAATTCTTACATGGTAGAAGGACAACAATTTCCTACCTATATGATTGTTCCTCTCAATGATGTACAACTCAGATCTGGTAGAGTTCTAGATAAGCCTTCTATAGATACTCAAAAGCAAAGCATTTCTGAGGAGGATTTCTTGAAGCCAATAAAGGTTCTGAAGCATCTCTTCAAAACCCAAGCTCTCAAAAAGAAGAAGAAAAAGAGTCAACCCCCACAACTCCTATAGTTGAGAAACCTGCATCTTCATCCACACCTCCTTTTCCTGAAAGATTACAAATTAACAAAGGGGTGGAAAAACAAATCTTGTTACCTGACTATGATTTTCTAGATGAATTAAAGAATGTTTGTATCAAGATTCCCTTGTTACAAGCCATTAGAGTGATTCCTATTCTAGCAAAAACAATAAAGGATTTGAGTCTTAAAAGACCAAGAAGGAAACCGAGAGATACAAGAAAAATCCACTCGGTAGGAAAAATTGCAAATATCATGTAGGAAAAATTACTATGCAGTAGTATGTAGATCCCAGTAGCCCAATCGTCAAAACACATATCAATGGGATAGAAATTCCAAATACTTTGATTGATTTAGGGGCTGCTATCAACATTATGAGTAGACAGACTATGGAACAGCTAAAACTTCCTAATCTTCTTTTTACACCAACTTTACTGCAACTTGCAGATCAATCAATTATCAAATCAGATGGTGTATTAGAAGACATTTCGGTCTCCTTAGATTCTTGGGAATATCCAATAGATTTCATGATTTTAACTCCCAAGAGTAATTTAGGAGGACACCCTCTCATCTTAGGAAGACCTTGGCTAGCCACAACTAATGCTTTTATTAATTGTAGGTCTCGGGATATGTATATTTCTGATGGTAATTCGACAAAGAAATTCAATCTGTATCCTCCAGCAAAATCAATCACAGAAATAGGAGATAATGAGTGGGTTGATGATGAGGAAACTATACAACCTATCTTTACCATTTCTGAAATCAGTGAAGATAGTCAAATTCTAAACACATTAGAAAACTTTGAAACATCTTCAGAATATGACCACAAACAATTTCAGTTAGATTTTGACATTGAGTATCTATCATCTAGACAAATGTCTCTTTTCTCTATGGAAGAATTTGGTAGTTCCACCATTGAGATCTTTCCAGATAAAACATTGAATATCAACAAAAACTTGGAAAGATCACAACAGGGAGAGCTAACCAAAATCTTGCAAAAACATTCTATTGCTTTTGCATGGGAGTATGCCGACATGAAAGGTATTGACCCTAACACTTGCATTCATCACATCTACATCGAGGAAAATAGTAGACTAATCAAACAACCTCAGAGAATGATGAATCCAAACCTTAGGGAGATAGTGAAAGAAGAACTCCAAAAACTACTCAATGTAAACTTCATTTATCCAATTTCAGATAGCCGATGGGTTTCTCCTTTGGTTATAATACCTAAAAAGAATGGTAAATGGAGGGTTTGCATTGATTACAGGGAATTGAACAAAGCAACTTTGAAGGATCACTTTCCTTTACCCTTTATCAATCAGGTATTAGATACTTTAGCAAGCAGAAAGTACTTTTCATTCTTGGATGGTTTTAGTGGCTATAATCATATTCAGGTAGCACTTGAAGATCAAGATAAGACCACATTTACCTGTCCATGGGGAACTTTTGCTTACCGAGTACTTCCTTTTGGATTATGTAATGCACCTGCAACATTTCAAAGGGCGGTACTAGGAATCTTTTCTGATCTAATCCATGATTGTGTAGAGGTTCATATGGATGATTTTACAGTTTATGGTAATTCATTGGAAGAGGCATTAGAGAATTTCAGAAAAGTCCTTATAAGGTGTCAAGAAACAAACCTTTCATTGAGTCATGAAAATTTATTTATGATGTTTACCGAAGGGATTGTTTTAGGGCATCATATTTCAGGGGATGGGATTAACGTTGATAGATCAAAAGTTGAAGTCATCTCCAAGTTCCCTATTCCAAATTGTCAGAAAGATGTTAGAAGTTTTCTAGGATTTACTGGATACTATAGAACATTTATCGAAAACTTCACCAAGATAGCATCTCCACTCTTCAATTTACTTACAAAAGACTGTGAATTCAAATGGGATCCTGATTGTCAATCTGCATTTGAAACTTTGAAAACGAGAATATCTGAAGCACCTATTTTGAGAGGGAAAAATTGGAAATTTCCTTTCCATATTTCTACAGATGCTTCATATATAGCTTTAGGAGCTGTGTTCGGTCAAAATGATTTAGTCCCTTATGCCATTTATACACCAATAAAAATTTGACTCCCACCGAGTTAAAATATACTGTGACCGAAAAAGAATTCTTAGTTGTTGTTCATGCAATCAATAAGTTTAGACATTATATAACAGGCTATGAAAATTTTGTCCATACTGATCATTCTGCAATTAGATATTTAATGAACAAACCTGTTACTAATGGCAGAGTTACAAGATGGCTCTTACTTTTACAAGAATTCAATACTATTGTATTGGATAGACCAGGAAAACAAAATACAGTAGCTGATTTCTTGTCTAGAATCCAAAATACTAATAAATATTCTCTTGTAGAGGATAAGTTTCCAGATGAATATTTATTTGCAGTAACTACTAAGACTCCTTGGTATGCAGATATTGCTAACTATTTGGTTACAGGGAAGCTACCTCCACATTTATTTCCCAGTGAAAAAAGAAGAATTATTCAGGAGAGTTTGAATTATTCATGGGTTTCTGACGAATTTTTTAAAACAGAGCTAGATTGTGTGATCAGAAGATGTGTTCAGGAAGATGAAATGCCTGACATTCTCAAGGCATGTCATGATGATCCATGCGGTGGACACTTTGCTAACAAAAGGACAGCCTATAAAATCCTTTCTTTGGGATATTATTGGCCTTCCATTTTCAAATATGCAAAACAATATGTCAGAAGGTGTGACAGCTGCCAAAGAGTTGGGATACCAACTCTTTCAAATGAAATGCATTACAACCACAGGTACTTATCGAACCCTTTGAAAAATGGGCTTTAGATTTCATTGGACCCATTAATCCACCATCTAAACAGAAGAAGTATATATTGGTATGCATTGATTATGTCACTAAATGGGTAGAAGCCAAAGCATTGCTTTCTGCCACTGAAAATTTAGTTGTTCATTTTCTTTATGAGGATATTTTTACTCGTTTTGGTGTCCCAAGATAAATTGTGACAGATCAGGGAAGTCAATTTACATCTGACATGATGGAGAAGCTAATGGAAGAATATAAAATCAAGCACAGAAAATCTACTCCTTACCATCCACAAGCAAATGGCCAAGTGGAGTCTACAAACAAAGTTCTTGAGAGCATCATCACCAAAACTATCCATCTACATAGAAGAGACTGGGTAGAGAGGCTTCTTGAAGCCTTGTGGGCCTACAGAACTACATGGAGGAATACAACACGACATTCTCCCTATGAAATTGTTTATGGGAAAGAAGTCCTGCTTCCCATTGAATTTCAAGTCAAGACTTTCAGGATGGCAGTTTAGTTGGGGATGAATCTATCAGACTCCCAAAAGCACAGGATGGAGTAGTTGAACGAGCTAGATGAGATCAGACAAGAAGCAATTTTAAGAACTAATCTAGTTCAATATCAAAGAGCAAAGTGGCATGACAGATACATCAAAGAGAAAATTTTCAAGAGGGAGATTGGGCGCTACTGTTTGATTCCAAGTTTAAAGAATTCAAAGGTAAATTTCAGACTCATTGGCTTGGGCCATATGAGATTGACAAAGTCTTTAGCAATGGAGCGGTAAGAATCAAGACCATTGATGAATTTCAAACTCCTCTCATTGTGAATGGCCACCGATTAAAAATTTATCATAAGCCACTCTCAAAAGAGTAATTTGTCAAAATGTTTCAAGAGAATTCTACAATAAGGCTGATGGAGAAGAATTCTTCTTCCCCACCAGCCTAGCCTTTGTTTCTCTAAATTCAAAATTCGGAAAAAATATAAAATATATATATATATAATAAAAAATAAAAATTGTATAATCCTGAAAACCAATCATAAATTGGTGGTCTTATACAGAAAATGTAGAGTGAAAATCAGGGACACCTGACACTCTATATTTTCCAAAAAAAAAAGAATTTCCTTCTTCTTCATTTTCACTCCATTTCATTTGCCACTCCACTCCATCTCCATTTTTCCTCTCACTTCATTCCATTTCACTCCATCTCCATTTTTCCTCTCACTTCATTCCATTTCATTCCACTCCATTTTCATTCACTTCATTCCATCTCATCAATAAATGTCTCTTTCAGGACCATTTTTACTCAGTCATTTATTTTCTAACTATCTTTGTTCAACCAAGTGGGTGTTGTGTCAGTTTCTGCAGCTGGAAGTAGTTTCCGCAGCCAGAAGCAGTTTCCACAGCTAGAAGCAGTTTCTGCAGCCAGAAACGATTTCCACAGCTACCACCACTCTATTTTTTTTTACAGTCAAAATGTTATTGCAAAATCATGAAAATGCAGGTGTAATTGAGCATATGAAGACATGGAGCATCTCCAAGACATCAAGGAAGAAGAGCAGTTGGTTAGAAGCTATGAGCAAGAAATGACAAGGTTTCGAAAGGTATGAGCAAAAAAAATTTAATCAAATAGCAATTAAAGTCATGATTATGCATAGTTATCAAACCATAAAAGCTCTACTATGTGTAATCATGGCCACATTACCTACTACCATTCCACGATATTATTCTACACACCATGCATTCATCTCTTAACGGTCTCATGTTTGATTTTCGAGTTTAAACTCAAGTCGACTACACTTTCATTTATCACCCGTACTCATGAGATGTGACCTATCCCTTTACAGTTCCTCTTAACCACATTTTCCGCAGCCATCCATTGAAACGTGTAACATTTCGTACACAGCCATTTGATTCAAAAATCTCGACATCACTCCATTCACTTACCACTCTATTAAGACCATACTCTTCACATGCATCCGCATTTCATCTTGTGAACTCATTTGCGGCTGCTCATCCTCTGTTCTGCCTGTAATCCCGAAGTATTCCCGTTACCTGATATCCATTATCGATTGCAACCACTGCATTTTACCATAAACCCTGTAACCGAGCCACTTTCCCTCTGAACCCTCACACGCAATAGAATTCTTAGTTGAAATTCAAAACAGAGGTAGGAATGGGAAAATTACTGAGGGCAGAACCAGAAGGACCGAAATATTTGGAAGGTTACCCTCAAGCCAAATATTTGCTAAAGAAAGCCAGATGGTTACGCTTCATCGAAAAGTTTAAAGGCTATAATAAAGAGGTAACCAAAGCTTTTGCACGGTCTTTCGATGGCAAAACGGTGGAGATTAGAGACTTGAAGCTCACAGTGACTGAAACCACAGTAGCAGCTGCCACACGCTTACCCCAGGAAGGTGAGCGATGGTTCAAAAACAAAAGTGTGGACGAACAGACATGGAGGATTATGCTACGAAACCCAGGTATGGACACCACTATGTTTATAAGAGGAATTCATGTTCATTCACTGAAAGAAGAATGGGCCAGTCTGTTATTAGTTATCCAAAAAATTATCACTTGTGAAGGACGCTTTGGTTCAATGTATATGTACCATGCTAGACTGATGATGAATTTCTTAGAGGGTCAAAATCTTAATTTGCCTTATTTCTTACTGCTGAGTTTGAAAAAGATGAGTATTACAGTCCAAAAACACATAGGCAATATAGAACCTCATCTATATCATCATGGGCTTGTAAAAATTCTCATTGAGGACCAACTAAAGAAAAATAAAGATACCTGGGAGCAATTATTAATGAGAAATTATTTTCAAGAACCATCTGAGGCATTTGGAAGTAGTCCACCAAAGATACCAAGAAAGAGTAGGAGAAAAGAAAAGAGTGCCATAGTCCAAGACTCTCCTACCACAGAAACTCAAGAAGTTGGTAAAAAGGAAAAAGAGAACAGAACCAAAGACAAAAAACAGAGAAAAGAGAAAGGCAAAAGAAACACACAAGAAGTCTACCAATCACCTGAGCCATCTATAGAGGAATATTATCAAACATTGTCTGAGAAACTAAAGCATCTTCAAAAGCAGGCTGCTACCACAAAAGCAAAAGAAAAAGGAAAACAAAGCATAGGAGAAGGGAGTACTAGTCCACCATATTTAAGAAGAAGAAACAGGCTTAGAGGGAGGGGGAGTAAAACACAAGTAAAACGACCTTACTTCATTGACTTGGGTGAGGAAACACCCAAGAAGCCTCCATCTAGCCATAGTCCACCTCGTACTCAGCCAAGTATTGAAACTAGTCCTCCACAAATTGATGAAAGCCCTTCTCAGCCAGAGCTAGAAAGCAGTCCTCATCCTCCACAATACTTCGAGGTCAGTCCAAAGAGAACTCCAGAAGTGGATCCAAGTCAACGGGGAGGTATATGATTACCTTGAATACTTAAAAAAGACATCTGCAGGTCTGAGTACTACTCTGCCCCATATGACACCAGATGAACAAGTTCAATCCTTAAAGCAAGAAGTGTTTGAATTAGAGGTTCTTAATAGGCATATTAAGAAGGAAAATGAAGCACTTAAAGAGAAAAGCAAGGTGGATAAAATTATTCATGATAATACTATGCTTCATTTGGGACTATGGCAAAAGAAAAACAAGAAATTAAAGAAAAAGTGCAAGAAGTTAAGCAGAGAACTGATCAATCTCAAATTTAGGTGTCTGATAAGGAAACCCAGAATGGTGGTGGCACCAAGGAAGAGAAAAAGAGGATTACACATCCTAGCAGAGGCTTCAGAACACATGGATTAAAGAAAAATGACCAAAATTTTGGTTGCATGAGGACATGCAACACCTTCACAGTGGGGGTATGTTGAGTCCCAAACTTGCATCTTCCCCATACACCTTTTTAGCCTTCTTTTCCATTTACTTAACCCACCAAGCTAACAAATCATTGCATACTAGTCTAAAAAGAGCTTATAAAATGGTTTCCTAACTATGTTTATGATTGTTGTTTGATTTAGATTTTTGTTCAATCAGCTGCGGAAACTGACAGCACAGGTTTCCGTAGTTAGCTTCTGTTTCCGCAGCAATTTTGTTAAAAATTATGTTACAAGTGTCCAATGGAGAATCCGGCCACATGGGCAAGCTGCAAATGTCATGTACATGGAGCGTGTCCCTTTAGTTTAGCCAAATCACTCACCAATAGCCATGGTCAAATATGGTCAAAGGAAAGGCCAAACCAAGAGTTCTGCGGTGGCACGGCTCTGTTTTATTCATGTGAAGGTTTGAGTGGCAAGATTCTTAATTTCCGGAGGTATGCCGACACCTGTGGATCAATCCCTGAACCGAATCAAGCAGCCACAACTCCATGTATTTATCTGTCATGATTACCATACCGCTAGACCACAGGCTGTAGAGATTTACATGTCTGTTTGACAGCGTAAAATCTAGGAAACAGTTATAGCATTTTCACTTATAAATAATGTGTTTTTATACACTGGATAGTTAACTTTTCAGATGTAATTTTTTACTATTGTTATAAACCCATTGTACCATGCTTCGCTTTTGTCTTAATTACTGCACTTGAATACATGAGAAGACAGTGTTCTTGAATTCGATTTGTGACTGAGTATTGACTAGCTGAGGTTGCAGAGGGCCCCTGTACACCAAGGCTCTGTATAGTTTCTTACTTGCTTTCATTATGTTCCTATAATCATTGCTTGTATATATTGTGTTGTTTTGATGTTCATAATTAATTGTTGTCCATATTTCCTTTTATGTCTTCTCATAACTGTTAGTTGATCAGTGCTTCTCTTACGGGTTTTCGTAGGCAGCCCGAGAAAATTTACATATTTTTAGTGACTACCGACATGAAATCATTTTTTCCTTTCTACTGATTCATTTATTGAGTTTTTCCAGCATTGTTATTTCTTTCAGTTTTTTCTTTGCTTATTTACTTTTCTATCACTTAGATATCATATTACTCATTTGTTTATGATCTCCTCTCTATAGCCAAGCGACTCAATTAGTGAGGAATCATAATATTACTTCATGTAGTATGATTTAGTTTTCTTTCCTGCAATTTAGTGATTAAACTACTTATGGCATTTTTAGAGATTGAAATATGAATGGGTAGTTGAAATCATAGTTTCATTTTATGCAATTTCATTTCCTGCAGTTTGGATATCATATTACTCAATTAGCTTGTGATTACTTCCTATAGCCAGAGTGAGTCGAAAGGTGAAGGGTCAGAAGATGAGTTGAAGTAGTGTGATTTAATTACTTTGCTTTCAGTCTTTGAATTGCTTTGAGTTCAGTTTTTATTTTCTTTTTATACAGCAGTAAGGATACTGGGCCATTGTCATTAGTTCACCGTTTTGGTACATTTCTATTTTTTTCTTGAGAAATAACTTCATTACAGCAAATTTGAAACTTTTCATAAGAGAACCTTGAAGCTAGGAAAATCATTGTCGAAATCACCATTACCATCCAGACTTTCCTTTCAATTATGTCACCTTACATTTAGGAAATCGACAGAATATACACCTAAAAACAAACCAAAAAGAAAAACTCAAAAGCGACAAAGAACTAGGAAGTTGGATACCTTGCATATACACTGCACTTCACTTCATCAGTTTATTTCCTTGGATTGACACTTTAAATAGCAATTTAGGACACACTAAATTGACCAAACACCAACCAACCGGCGGCCAACGCTACCGTAACCGTGAGCTAATCGTCAAGTAATCCATGTGACCAATACAAAATTTAATGTTAATGGCTAACCATGACCGTGCACGGATTAAGCGCTAATCATGTTTAACGTTAATTAATCTAGATTAACTTCTAATTAATCTAAGTTTAACTTTAATTAATGTGCAATTAGTTTGGAGACATATTTGGCAGAGTTCCTCAAATTCGGTGTTAACCCCAGTTTTAGTGGAGGTTTACTAGGAGAAACAGTTTTTGACATAACTTTTGCAAAATTCAACCAAATTGGGATTAGTAAAAGGTGTTCCTAGATGATTTGGAGGTTCTAAGCACATTAACGTGGGTTTTAGGAGTAGTTGGGCATTATAAATAAAACTTTTTCCATTTTAAGCTAATACAGAGGTCCAAGCCATGGAAGTTGGAACAAGGAGATGTAGCCCAGGAGGAGTGAAATCCTTCATCAAAGCATTATGTTAAGTGTTCATTTTGATGGCTTGTTGCACATTTGATTGTTGTTGTTCAGCGCTTTACTTTCATGTTATTTTTCTCATGAATTCAACATAAAACTTGACATAAATTTACCTGTTCATTCAAAAGCACCATAAAGGAAACCTATTTACATGAAACAAATTATAAGTAGTTGTTTTTTAATTTTGAAGTTGAAGTTATCACAGCAAAACTAACATTCAACAACATATCACAAAGGGTCATACAAAGTATAGGTAAAAGACTGTAGATAGGACTTCTCTTGAACATTGGTGACACAACTCCAGAGTGTGACAGCATTTGACTCAACATAGGACTAAAGGTCATGATAACGAAGTGGAATAGTCAGATGAGAGGCAAAAATGGATCACCTGAACCCAAGAGGAAAAGTGACTGAGTCAAGATATCCCAAACCTAACATGAGAAGTTGTAGAGTGTCATGTTGAAGAGCGACATGTTGCCTATACAAAGATGGTGGGCTCCAGTACTACAGCAATAATGCTACAACTCCTGGGACTCCCGTATTTACTTTTATCAACCCGGTAGTTCGTAACAAACTTGGAAGCGACGGTGATGTATGCACAAGTACTAGCTCTTGCCGCAGCTGTCACTTGGTTAGCTGGCACAAGTCCGCTAGGAACTCAAGCCAACTTCTATGAGCTCTTAGAAGAACATTTTTAATTTATGGATGGAAACTAACTTGAAGGAAGCTAATCTAATTGCAAAAAGAGATTGAAAAGCTGAAGGAAAACGCAAACCCTAGCAAACCCTAATTCTACCAGCTAGTCCTACTGATGCAAAGGAGATAATGCAAACTACTGGAAGAGATGCCATTACTTCTATGAAGGTAAAATACATGTGTCTAGACTACCTCTATATGAAGAAAACATCTTTTTGTATTTTTGATTAAGTCGTCAGTTTCATTATGCATATGCTTTCATTGTTCTTTGACCGTGCAGGGGTGGATTAAGGAGGAGAAATGCTTGGAAGAGGTTGGGAAGGTTCAGAGAGGGTCCAAGGAGTCCCAAATACCCTTCCAGAGAGTTTCACAAAGGTTGGCTATCAAGAAACCTCATTTGTGAGCTTCTACAGGAAGTCTGCAAGGGTTCTACAGGATGTTTAGGAATTTTTACAGGATGTTCAGAAATTTCTACAGGATGTTTAAAAGTTGGATTTTGGAGGATGGGTGAGTGAGTGAAGATGCATGAATGGATATGGAGGTAGTATAGGGGTCTAAAGTGGCCCAGGAACTAGTGGATGGAGTGGTGAGAAGGTGTAGATGGCTAAATTGGCTCAAAGAAGGCTGAAACAATGATTGTACAAAAAGGTAGGGTTACGTGGGCAAGATGACAGATGTGAGATGAGGAACCTAGCTAGGAGATGGAGCAGATGGATCTGGTGAAGCTTAGGTGGATGAAAGAGTGGTAGAGATGCTCTGCACCACATACATTCAATTAAATCAACAAATTCTTGCAAGTAATCAAAGTCCTAGCTAATCTAATCTATCTAACAATAAAGTGAATGAACAACAGCTTTATTTGGAAGAGAACCGTGTATATCAAAGATGCAGTGAAACATTTCAGAGATCTGAACACATAACCAACTTCTACAAATGAAAACAGTACACTAAGGATTGCATGGTAAAGCAAACTAGTGTTTTTGTTTGGGACAGCACGGTTACTTCAATTCCAGCCCCTAATCCAACAAGGAAGAGGTGAAACCAAAAGTGTTTGTTGACTCTTTTTTGGAGTTTTTTCTGTTATTATCCTACCAATCTATTCTAAACATCTGAAGCAATCTATTCATAAACAGTGACCTAGTTAATCAACACAACTTAATCTGCCTAACAGATATACGCTTGCAAATGCACAAAAGGAAAACAATGATGCTCAAAGGAAAGATAACAATATATAAAGGAGGCCCTAGGCTCTTAGGTTGGGCCCAACCCTGAGAGCTACGGCTCCTATAGAAAACTCAAAGTTGATATCAAATAGGACTACTTACCATTATCAAAAAATAGTCATTGTCAAGAGTTATGCCAAAATGGCTACAAGAGAACGAGTTAAAGATGACAGCATTGTAGTGCAAAAAAATGCAATGGCTTCCAAAAAAGTCATTTTCGAAGGCTGAGGCATTATCATTTATACACCACGAGGGCCCTAACAGACCTCCTAAATCTGGGGGACTTGGTTATCCAACTATTAGTAGACAGTCCCTTCTCCAAAATCTGCTTGGCTGCCTTCAAGATCCGGTTTTGGTGGCCTGTGGGCTCGAAGTTTGGGGGTGAATATCCCGAGGAAGGGCTATTTAATTTCATAGACAACCCCCCCCATGAATCCTCACCTCAAACTCGGCTATCTTCTAGCCCATGGTTGCTTGGTTTTGCTCCAACATGTGTCAAAAAACCTGAAATAAGCACGTGTTAGCCACCTAGGAAGAGTGACCACCCTTATTCATACAAATGACATAAACATACTAAAAATTAATGCATAAGCTATGAAAAATGGAGGATTGAAAAAGGATTGAACAAGGATAACTAGACAAAATGAGCCCAATAAGTTACCCAATTTGGGGCTCATCATCACCCCCTGCTAAAAGGGTTGCTCATCCTCGAGCAACTAGTCCAGCTCCTCATCCTTAATTGCTTTGATTGCCTCCCTCCCATCCCAGGCTTTAGAAGTAGTGCCCTCTGCATTGTCATGGAATCCTGCCTTCCTTTCTACCTCTTCCCACTGCTTATGTTCTTCTTCTTCTATGCCTCCTTCTAACAATCCAAAAAGCAAAGGGGGACTTAACTTGAGGCCTATCCAACTGGCCTAGAGATTTTTCATAGACTTTTTGTAGAGAGGCACTCGTGCCAAGGCCTCCGTCATTCTAGCTAGAGTGTGGTATTTCCTGATTTTGAGGTTGTCGGACAATGTGTTCCACCTACGGGTGCAAGCATGAACACAATTGTCCCCCAATAGCCGCTCCATATCCTCGAAGTGTGCTATGGCCTGAGCCTGCCAATCCATGTATTCTAACAGAGCCTAAGAGTTAGTTGCTAGGTGTTGGTGGGTGGATATCAATGTTGTGGGGTCCCCTAGCTCTACTCTAATCAGCAATGGTTCTTGTAATTCTCGGTCCATGACATTTCTGACCTCTGCCGCTCTCTTTTCTTCCTGGTTTAGCCATGAGGTCATTGCCATCAACTACATGTCCCCTACTATTGTGTTGGGGTCCCATGAGGTTATATTTGGAAGGGCCAAATTATGAAGGTAGAACTCTGATAGCTTGGCCTTGTCTTCCGATGAACTGCTGTTACATAAGTCTATGAACTGTTGGGGGTTTTGGATCTGGGAGATACCCCTTTGTGCCAACGTGTTGATTTGGAATTGCAGCCACTTATCCCTTAGGTATAGGCCATAGGATTTGTTCGGCTACCTACATTGCAGAGCTTTCGTTGCCCAACTAGCCATGTAGGCCAGTTGTGTCTCCTTTTCTTGCATCTGTTTTTTTAGAGATTGTATCTCTAGGCCTGCTTGCAATTCCCTTTCCTGTAGTTGTCAGTTTAGTGCCTCAAGTTCAGCTTGCATTCCTTCTTTTCCCTGACGCTCTTCTGTGGTGTCCTTCGCTGTTGTGTCCTCTTCTTTCCTCTGCCCTTGTAGCTGTAGCTGTTTTCTAAGCAGCTCATTCTCTTCTCATAGCTTGGCCTATTGGGAGCTTTCCACATTCCATACTCTTGCCAACTCTCTTTGGGTATCCTTGAGCTTTTCCTCTAGAGGGCCTATATCTGCCACCCCCTTGGATTTAGCGATCTTCATCCATGTGTGGGTCCATACTCTTTCTTCCTCTAGTGCTAGGAAGAGTTGCACTGTGAATTTTTGAGTAATGATTTTCCTGACCTCTAATAAGTTATAATAAGAGCCCAGGCTGGGTTGGGGGCTTGGTTCCATAATGGTATTGGCCTTCTCCTCCTCCTGTAGAGAAGTGAGACACTGGCAAGGCTAACCAGTGGAAAAACTATGAATTTTATATGATAGTGTGTATGTTGGAAACATAGCCCTGCACTCTGTTTAGAGAAATCCCTAGTCGTCCTTTTGTATACGAGAAATCAGGTTTCAAAACAGAGGAATTGATACGAAGAGGCCTGCAGACACCATTTTAACGCTTTGAGAAGGAAACACATCTAAAATTCCATTTCTGCTCAAAGCACAAGCAAAAACAAAGTCTTTTTCACCATGCTAGGAGGGTTTATCCGAAAGGAACCCTCAGACTCCAAGAAACTCCGAGAAACCCCTGAGGTGGTAGACTTATTTTCCCGTGCACATTGGATGACATTCTGTGACAAACTCCAAGGTCACAATGATGAAATTACAGAAGAATTCCTAAGGTCCTGAAGCCGAAATGAAAGACACTAGCCACTGTCAACTTCAGAGGATTGACCCTAAGACTCACCCCACAGCTCATTAGCAGAGTCACTGATCTACCGATGGGGGTACTCTGGGATAAGGAGGAGAGAAAATTGGGTCAAAAGGCTAAAAAGGAGTTCTTCTTGCAAGAGGAACAATTTTTAGAGGACAAGAATGGGGTCCGAATAACCAGCCTACAACCATTTTTGAGTGAAGTCAGCCTCCAAATTATGAGGTATATTACCTATGCGGGGCGATTCAACATTGTATATGGGTATCATTTCCGTTTTCTAACAGAGCTTAGGCACCAAATGGATCTTCCCTCAGAACAAAAATTGAGCATCCCCTACTTCCTCCTGCAATCCTTGATTGAGTGTGCCATAAAGGTGAGGGAGGGGACACTAGACCAGCTGGCCCATCATGGGCTTATCAAGCTCCTCGTGGAATATGCACTCCATACTTACACTGTCCCTCTCTCATGGGAAATTTTTCAGAATATGTCTAAGGATGATGACATCCGAATTTTGGCCGAGGAGCTCACTTCCTCCAGCAGCAAGCAGAAGAAGCACACCAAGGCAGAAAAGAAGGCTAAAGGTAAACAAACCCCAAGAAAACCACCAAAGAAAGAATAGAAAGAGCCATGAGAAAAAGGCCAAGTTGCTGAGGCAAAGACAGTGGGTGGTAAAATAACACAAACACCCAGGGAGAAAAGACTGCAGAGCAGGGCAAAAAGGATTGAGAAAGTCTAAGCCAGTGAAGGCACCCCTAAGGTAGCCTTAGCCAAGTTAAAGGAAAGAGCACCCTCAGCCAAGTAAGCTAAAACGGTGCTAACTGGTTCTATAGGAAGCCAGAAGGCCATTTCTACAGGAAGTCCAAAAACTACTTCTACAGTAAGCCAGAAACCAGCCACTACAGGCATTTCTACAGGAAGTCTGAAGAAAGGGCAACAGAAGGAGAAATCAGCCGAGATTCTAGCTAGGGAGGCAGCAGCTGTGCTGGCCACCCTAAGCACCTCTCCCAAGCAGAAGGAAAAGTGAAAGAGGGAGACTCCCCTGTATTTTAAGGCAAGGAGGAGTGTGAGGATTAAGACTGGAAGACCCCAGCCTCCATCAAAAG
>Ga0115854_10067_pt1 | contig 20483 bp, 11 predicted proteins | sample InSIn2SAF170_FD_83868 | JGI IMG/M metagenome (GOLD analysis project Ga0115854, IMG submission 83868)
CGAGAATGATGGTTGGATGCTGTCGAGTTTCACAATTGTTGATTACCTCCTAGCAATTATGGTCCTGTGTCTAGCAATGTCTGTAAGCCGGAAAAATTATGTCAATGCTGGTGGTGATTCGTACGCGTGGCTCTGTCTCAATCAGATTCAGACAGTCCTTGAGATCCTGGACACATCACGAAGTATCTGCGCGGAGCTTGGCCAACGAAGCCGTGAAGCAAAGCGCGTCTCTCGTGTCTTGAGCGCTGTTCTGGACCGACTAAGAACTCGAAGACATGCTGCTGCTGCAGGTGTCGATGGTGCAAATTACTTCCTCAATATGTCCAATGGAACCATTGCAGCGAACGACAATCCAGCTTTACCTGCACAACAAGGAAGAAGCAGTCTAAGCATGATGCCACTCTCACTTCAGGACAGGCGACTGCCAGTCCAACATTTTGCAGATGTCATGACACCAGGTTGGGGTGTCTGGGACAAGCCGGATGGAAGCTCTTCATCAGCTTCGAACGTTGGCCGAATAGACTTGAGTCCAAGCAAATCAACATCGATACCTAGTCATGAGCGCCAGGACTTGAGTGGCTCATCTACTGTTCTTGATGGATTTCCGCTTGATGTGAGTGGTTCGCAGACTTGGAATATGGCCACTGATTTCGATCCTCTTTCGTACATAATGGATGGTCTCGAAGGTCCTGGTTGGGTTGATTGGACTCAGCTAGACCAGTTTACCGGTCTTTACGGTAGCGGTTTCGGCTAGTTCCTGCGATTCAGACCATATTAGAGAGTTCATCTCTACAAACAAACTACTTGCAAATTGCGCAGAGAAGCCGTTAGGTTCTCCGACCAGGGACGACAGTCACGACAACATTTTGCAAACGTGAGGTGGTGTGACGAAATGTCTTCACACTGCAGCAAGGCAACAGCAGAACGAGTGCGACGCGACTGAGCATTTGAGGAGCAGCCAGTGGTGATAATTCACGACGCCGCTCGACCGATTTGTCCACTCATCTTAACAGCATCAGCATGAGCCTGCATAGAATGTTGAGTTTCGAGTCTTGTCCCAACAGGTCAGATTCGATGAGGTCAAAGCTTCAGTGTTAGCGCTGACTCTCAGCAGGTCCTTGCTGTACCATTGAATCAAATCCCACTCGCACAGATAATAGTTCCAACTTCATAGTTTGTGCTTCGTGACAAAAACGCGTGCTCACGTTGAGCATGCTGTGCTGTTCACATATCAATCGCGACATTCCGCTTTGCTGTTCGTTTTGTTTACGCTGAGCAGTCTCTTACAATTGTTCCAACCGACAGCATCCAACCATCATTCTCGAAGTTGCCACCAGGTTGAAACTCGGAGTATATGTCAATAATGCTAGCACACATAGCAGAAGCTGACTCAACGCATGTGTCGTAGCTGTAGGTATCCTCTTTTGCTATCATATACTTACGATGTAGCACGCACAATGCTTTGCGCCAAAGAAAGGATATGTTAAGGCGGACCATTATTTCGTAACCTTGATCTGTGATTGATTGAGCTATAGGTTTAATCCTCAGAGCCTCGGGGATAGTCTCTGCCGATTGCCTGACCTGGGCGTCTAGAGCCATGATCTCTGCGACAGTCGGATCAATGGATGGAAAAGAGATCGCATGCTGGCAGATCTTCGCAAACACATCAACTATGCGGGATTTGACGACAAAGTATAGCGTTTGTGTCAATTCATGTTCAGGGCGGGACGGTGGAAGCTCTTTAGTATCTTCATCAAAATCCACGTCAAGCAGGTTGCTGGGATTCGCAGTATCGAAGGAACCAGGAGTGACATTGCTTGGAATGCCAAACTGGAACGCAGCCATCAGATCAAACTGCTTGAGCGCAGCCCAGGTGCGGCGACGCATCTCAGCCTGGAACGGCGTGAAACGTCCAGGAAAATTTGAGCCATCTCTGTGATAGCCCATCATGTACGCTAACCTTGTCTGCATCGAAAATATCAATGCCACTTCCCTGGAGGGGTCCAAAGAGCTGGCATACTTGCATTGAAGGAACAAAGCCAGTGCCTCAATGACATATGGCTGAGGTTTTGAGTAGTTGCCGAGGAGTAAACATTGCCCTGCAGCGACCTCGAATGACTCTCTCGTGTTCTTCTCGTTTTGACAGTGATCAGAGGACTTGTTGGTCGCCAGACTTAAGCTCGCCGCCAGGCAACAGATAGAGAACATTTGAGAGATCCAAACCACGTTCGCGTTTGATGGGTCTCTCCAGAACTCCTCATATTGACGACGAAATTGCTTCATATGTATGAAAGGGATAATCATATACTTGGCATTGAAGTACTGTGAAATCCGTCGGTCAATATGAATACGGTCAGGCAGATGGCGTTTCAGAACGTGATGTAGTGACGGTGGTCTCTGACCCCCAAAAAGAGCATCTGGTCTTGAGAAGTCAACAGGCTCAGAGATATCATCATGATCGACAGATCCAGTTTGGAGGTCGCTTTTCAGCTCGTTGATGTTTTGCAATACTGCTGACCAATGGGTAGAGCCAAGGTAAGAGCCACCGTCAGCTACACGTTGCAAGGTTCCATCTTTCTGAGCCGCGTCAGGGATTTCCACCGGCGGAGAAGATGTATTAGCTAAAATTTGCACTCGAGGCGGCTGTTCGGCGATGCTTTTGATAAGTTCCTCAAGGTGCTCCAATTTGGCTTGTGCCTTGAGTCCCGAAACACGCGACGTGTCGTCTTTGCGCGTCGAGCCATTTGGTGTCGGGGCAGTGGCAGCCACTCTACCGTAGATACATGATTCTTCATCATTTCGCTTGGTACAAGCATCGCAGGGATGGCGTCGATCACATTTGAGCTTTCGGGTACGGCATGGAGCACATGATATAGGCTGACGATTGCGCTTTGCTACCTTGTTTGTGTCTGTCCGTTGATCATTGTTCGTGGTGGCTCGCCATTTGTGCGTGAAGCTCGAAAGGTCAGCCATGTTGAGCACAGCTATCAGTATCCATGACCACAATTGAATCGGTCGTGTTGAACATTGACTGAACTTCACGTGGTGTGGGTGACGAGATCGCAGCAGAGGATAGCGATCTTGAACGAATTGGACTTGCAGTTACCATAACATCCAGTTGCTTGCTCGTGCTTGGCTTCACTATTCGCAATGTGGCCATTTCGTTTTTAAGATATTGTGTACGCCTTTGAGTATAACCACTTATGTACTGTAAGGATAAGTGCCCTCCCTGAGTTGGACAAGTTGAACATTGAAGTACTCCGGAAAACAGGAGTTCAATTATAGCCAGCGATTGCTATACAGCTGAAAGATCTATTTCTACACCGTAAACCTATTGCTTCTCCTGCCCATGGGTATCATTGTTAACCTGAATAGTGATAATTCAAACCACTTTTGAGCGCCTGTTTCCAATTTTTCACACATGCCTTGAAGCAGTCCTTGTTCCAAAGGACTCGTCTAAAATCAGTGAGCAACACTCTTATTTCGCTTCGCCTCCTCTTCCCTTCTCCTCTTCCACGCAGCTCGGATTTCCTCGGCATGTTCAAGAAGCTCTTTCTCGGTGACATGATCTTCGATAGAAGCCTTCACACTTTGAAAAGTGGTAACATGGTTTGCCTCTTCTTTGTCCTCGCGAAATCGATGAAACCGCCACCTTCTTGAATCAAAGGTTTCGCCATTAACCGAATGACCGTTTGCCATAGAGGTGTCTTCAAGGTAGCACTCGACGATGCTGTCCTGAACAGGTATCCCTTTACTCTTGATCTGTTCCCATTCATCTTCCGTTAGGTAAAGATTCCCCACCCGAGCGTAATCACCCGAATTTCCGTGGTAGATGTACAGTCCGATCTCGGACGGCAAAGCATCGTAATCATTGTATACGGCCTGGTCCGTATCGTCTGGATCTGGATCTGCTACCGCCCATGTGATATGCATCAAGAAATCGACCGTGTTTTCTTCGGGAGATTTCCATTTGAGTATGTGCTTATCTGTACCTGATACGTAGGGCGTTTCTCTGCAAGTGAATATCAAGCCATCGTTACCATGTACTTCTTTAACTTTAGGTATTATGTCTTCGAACATCTTGTGAAGGGCATAGGCAAATTCCGTATCCTTGTCTTTGACCTCGAAAGACAGATCTTTCCGATAGGCCGGATTGGCCTTTAACATGTCCGTGTATGGTTTAATGATGAACATCTTCAGATAGCCGAGACGCTTGTCCAGAGGTCGTGATCTAAGATCTTTGCCGTTATAAATCAACACATCGAAGACAAGGAACTTGATGACAGAACCGGACCTTTCCCTATCTTCGACAAGCTCTCCATCTAGGATAGTATCAATATGGAATTCTTCTGGCCGCTTATCAGGATTCGGAAAAGGTGGATTATCAACGTAGTAGTATTGGTTCTTTCGATCTATCAGATATTGATAGGATACTGGTTGGTCAAAATCGTTGATTCCTTTGGCCATATACATTAGATACCTCTGTCCATCCGTTTTCTCACACACATAATAGTCATGTTTCTTCAGCTCCTCAAAATGAGATCGAGCAAATGAAACAGGCTGTGCGCCAGGGAACTTATTCCAGTTGTTCCTCTGCATCAAATGCCCAACTTCTTCCTGACGCTTGGCTTGTACTTCCTCTCCCGCCCAGCGGGCTCTGATTCTTTCCATCAACTGATCATGATTCATCGTGAAGATATCGGTTCCGACGGGGTTATGGGAGAGGCTGAGCTGTTCGTCGATAGCGCTCTCAGCGCGACTGTTCAAGTAAGGTACTCGACCGGCATGAATCAAACTGACCACCACACAAATGGCTGTGCTTGCAAGGTGGATTAACTCACAATGCGCTCGAGGCGTGATTCGTAAATCTCGAACACAAAGAATTGACTCGGGTGATCTGCAGCCTCGCACTAACATCTCTTGATTAGGCACTAGCGTTTCATCCCGCAAGCCACTTCGGGTGTGCCCCAGATTCGTGCATGACCCACAGTGACTGCGACCACTTCGTGATCATGGTGGGCTTCATATTCAACCCATCTCGACATCGGTACTCAACACTTTGATCATCAACAACCAGCGCATTGGCTCGTAGTCACTCTCTTATCCTCCTTTCAGTGGCTGGTTGTCGCAATCGGTCAGGTAACCTTACATCCATTGCTCAGCAGGTTTCCTGTGCGATAAGCTGCTACAGTTGTCATTGAAGTCTGCGATCCGTCGCATAATCCTTCTCTTGCAGGATGTCTGCTGCGGCTGTCAATGGTAAGTCCGATGGCAGTGCATACTCCGTTAAAGTATCTGATCAAAGGCGATAGCACGTCCACTGGCATTCGCTGAGAAAGGCTTCGGATTCAGCCTGAAGTCTAAGGGAATCAGTCTCGCAAAGAAGGGAAATGGTATCAAGTTCAAGCAGTCGCTTTCGCAATTCAACAAACCACAAGTGAATGGTACTGCGAAACCGGACTCAATAATAATCGATCCCAAGTCACCTCTCCGACTACGATTTCGAGAGACCACAACAGAGCCGTCTTCCAACGAACCAGAAGACCCATCGGAAACCATCGTCTGCAAGCACTGTAAGAAAGCCGTTCTGAGACCAAATTCCAGGGATCACATAGGTGGCTGCGTCAAGTCAAAGCAAGAGAAAGCCAGGAAAAAGAAAGAAGCACGAGAAGCAGCACAGCGAGCAAAAGAACGAGCTGAACGAGGCGCCGACGAGGACAATGACGAAGATGACGACGTCAAGGATGGAAAGAGCCGCAAGTTAACTAACGGAGACGACGTCAAGAGCAAGAAGCGCAAAGCAGAAGGCGGCGACGACGACAGAGAGCCCAAGAAGAAAAAGAACAAGAAGGAAGAACAGAAACCAAAAGCAGCGAAACCAAAAGGTCCCGTAGACGTCGAAAGACAATGCGGTGTCACCCTCCCAAACGGCCAGCAATGCGCACGAAGTCTAACCTGCAAAAGTCACAGCATGGGTGCCAAAAGAGCCGTGCCGGGTCGAAGTCTGCCCTATGACATGCTCCTAGCCGCGTACCAGAAAAAGAACCAGGCCAGACAGCAGAAAGCCGCCATCGACGCGAACGCCCCGGCGCTATACGACGACGATCTAGATAACATCGCTGGCCCAGTCGACTCGGACGAAGAGCGAGACGCCATAATGACATCCATATCACGAACCATCGCCCGTCCACAGCCAGTATTTACCAGGGTGCTGTATCCCACAAGACGGAAATACCAGCTCGTTCGCATGAAGGAAATGCTGTCCAATGCTCTTGGCGGAAACCGAAGTGGTGGTCTCTTCAGTGTTCCGTCGGTTGATAATCCGCGAAGTGCATATCCTGCTTCTGCTGTCAACGAGAACTTCATGACTCCGTCGGCTGTAGGGTCGTTGGCCAGCGCTGGAGCAATGGGGTCTCAGTCGATGCTGAGACCGCCGTCACGCAGAGACTCGATCGAAGTCTCCTAGACTATGGACTTATGGTATGATGCACGACTGTTATAAGCGTTTTGAGGATGATACCCCCTGGTTATAGAAATACTTCCTTGATATTGGAGTTCGAGGCTGTTGGAGTTTACCTACAAAATCCATGTGCGGTCTGCTGTCTAGCATCAACAAAGTACATACATATGTATTCGTTGGCACAAGAACATACGTACGGTGTTCATGTAATCCAACTACTGGACATGATCTATGTATAAGCAGGTTAACTACAATACATACCTACTAACACGTTTTGTCCCAATCGCGCAGTTTGATCGTCCTTCGAGTGCACACATAGCAACAGACCTCCCTCTGCACCGCATCTTATACATTTGTTACATTGCTTGCTGGTAAGTACTTACTTGCAGAAAGGATCAGAGCTGGACCCAGCACGCCTCCTGCGTTTTTCAACCCTCTTTCTTCAAATTGTCAGGCGCTACACAACTCCTCCTCCACGTACTGTGCTCTCCATCAACCTGCTAGTAGTTGCATAAGCAGAACCTGCTACGCTTTCCCCATTCAGTCTCTCCTTGTATATATCCTTCGCAAGACTGTGCCATAGTTCTGCTGTCCCTCGTGAGGCTGTATCATTCTTGGCCAACTTCTAATCTTTCGTTTGGCGGTTGGTGAGGGCTGCCACGTCATTTCTGTGTACTCGTCGCCTCAGAAATAGAAGTTTTCATGTTCAGGGATTCTGTGATATGGTCTAAATATGGCAAGATAGCTGAGAAGTTAAATATATGTTCGGATAGGTTTTGTGACGTACCAAAATGAACGTCCAGGAGCTGGGCGATAGCCAGTCAATATCGCAGCATCGACAATGTCATGTCCTCTAGATCCAGCTATATCTCCGTTCGCTCCATAAATATGTCCACCTCCAAGGTGCTCACTGCACCTCACTTAAACGGATTAGCTGCCCAAGCAGACCACTTATGTATACTTTCGAAAACACAACGATGCATTTGTCCCACCAAAGCCAAAACTGTTTGTCAGCGCGACATCGATAGTCCTCTCCTGTGCCGTTTTCGGTGCGTAGTTACAATCGAAGTCTGCGCTGCAGTTCTCGAGGTTCAGTGTCGGCGGCATAACACCCTGGTCACATATCAGTATAGGTCAGGTCATTCGCAGATATTCTGTATCTTACCTCTCGAATGGCGAGCACGGTGAATAGTGCCTCGACAGCACCAGCCGCACCGAGTAGGTGCCCGATTGAACCTTTCGTGCTACTGATGTTGATGGCGGCGGCATTGGCCTTCCCACTGTCACCCAGTAATAATGTTTTTATTGCGGCGTTCTCAGCGGCATCGCCGAGAGGTGTGGATGTGGCATGGGCGTTGATGTAATCGACTTGTGAAGGGTGTACTTGAGCTTGTTGAAGGGCACGGCGCATAGCCTGGAGAGCTCCTGATCCATTTTCGCGAGGAGCAGTGAGGTGGTGTGCATCTGCTGAGCAGCCGTAGCCGAGTACTTCGGCGTGGATGTTGGCTTTTCGGGCGCGTGCGTGCTCCAATTCCTGCTTTTCAGTCAGTGGGGACGAAGGAATAGACACTATGGATATAGTGGGTACCTCTAGTATCAGGACGGCGGCACCTTCTCCGATCACGAAACCAGCCCGATCTCTATCGAAGGGCCGAGATGACTTTTTTGGTGTGTCATTGAAGGTCGTTGCCAGACTTCTTGATCTTGCGAAGCCGCCGATAGCGAGAGGATGGATGCATGATTCGGCGCCTCCAGCTACCATGATGTTTGCATCACCGTGTTGAATGAAACGCATAGCGTCGCCGACAGAGTGGGCTCCTGTTGTGCATGCTGTTGTTGCTGTGTGGTTCGGGCCCTGCAGGTTTTGGATTTTAACAAATGCAAGTGGTGCTCAGGCAGAATGAATACGTACTCTGAAGCCATATCTCATTGAGATGTGTCCAGCACCCAGATTGATTAAAATGCGAGGGACGAATAAAGGATGGATTTTCCGGTAGTTCTTCTGCAAGGCTTGTCAATGTGTGTACTCCCGACATAGTTGGTTGTTTCTGGTCACCTGCTCGTTGTATGCAATGGATGTCTCGTAGAGTTCCTGTAAACTCCCTATTCCAGAGCCAAGACACACTCCCTACCCTCTCGTAAGCTTCCACGTCTGCAGTCATTGCCAGCGTACCTACTGTCATCTCCTCGTCCAATTCTCGTCCTGTTTTGGTTTCAATCCCGGCATCCTCGAGCGCTTCGGCCGCCGCTGCAAGTCCATACTGGGCGAATTTAGCAGCCTGTTTGATTTCCTACAACAATACCACGTCAAAATCCCTCCGTTACTACCACCACGACAACTCCACACTCACTGTTGGACTACACCACTCGCCTGCTGTCCATCTACCCTCTGATTTCGATCCCTGGGGCACTGTCCCAGCAACCTGGCTAGGTAAGGCGGCAAATTCAGATCCTAGATGTCGTGTCGATGTAATACCACAATCACCATTGATGAGTCGTTGCCATGTTCGTTTGACTCCTGATTAAGTCGTTAGCTCCCTGGTCTGGGGAGAGAACGGAGGTTGCTGGGCACAAAATACCAACTCCCAAAGGGGTAACGGCTCCTAGGCCAGTCACCACGACTCTGCGCATCTCATTTCATCTCATGTTGGGATTTGTCTCTTGCGCTTATACTATTGATGGACTTCTGTTTCGGTGGTAATGTAAGCAATGAACCGCTGTTGGATCGATGGTTTTTTGGACGAATAATACGTAGATGCAGCTGTGGTCGGTGGAGTGTAGCTAACAAAAAGGGAACATGAACCTTTTCTGTTACGGAAGGTGCTTTCTTATCGCGGCGTGCTTCCTGCCGGATGTGTCCGCTGGCAATGACGGAAGTGACGATGTTTGGCATCCTTTACAACACCACACACAGAACGTATATCTTGTTGAAAACGTACATGTGTTGACATTAGTCTACCAAAATATATGTCTGGTGCTGCTTGCTTGTGTCGTGTTGTATAGTTGTCCTCGAAATGCAGTTCTTCATCTTGAGCTTGATCTTCCTCTTCGCACTTCTCCGCCTCAGCAGGGCTAGTTTCTATGATAACCCGCCATTAGAACTACCAGTCGAAGGGGGTGCTCCTGTTGAGGAATTGGAAAGAAAATGGGGAACTGATGTGAGTTCTCTTGTTCATTCCTACATATGTGATCCAAGCAGGAGCGGTTACAGACATGGGCAAGGAACTGCTACCAGACGGAGCTGCGAGAATGATTGAACTTTATTCATATATACATACCTTTTTCCTCGAGAACACGAAACTGCAGTTATCACGACCAACGACCATTGACATCAATGCATGTTCTCAGCATAATGTACTTTCTGACAGCGCTACCTAGTTCGGTTTCTCTGGTATCGCCACATACGCCCATCTTCCTTACGTTCGCTGCTTAACCCATCCCGCGACCCCCTACGACATAGCCATCCTCGGCATTCCATTCGACACCTCCGTCTCCTTCCGCCCTGGCGCACGTTTCGGACCTCGTGCCATTCGGAGTGCATCAGCTCGTCAAACCACTTTCCGAGGCTTCAATCACCGTGCAGGACTCAACCCCTACACCTCTTGGCCTTCTATCCTTGACTGCGGCGATGTTCCTGTCACACCCTTTGACAATGCTCTTGCCCTGCGTCAGATGTCCGAGGCGTACCTAGAACTGTTAAACAGACGACCTCTAAGTTACGATGAGGCGAGTGGATGGATTCATCCCAGGATCGTAGCATTAGGCGGCGACCACTCTATCGCTCTTCCAGCACTGAGGGCCTTGAACAAGGTATATGGTGGGGCTGTAGCGGTGTTGCACTTCGATGCGCATTTAGACACATGGCATCCGGGCAAGTACCCGAGTGCTTGGTTCGAGAGTCCCGGTGCTCAATCTGACCTTACGCACGGTAGCATGTTTTGGATCGCGAGTCAAGAGGGTTTGATACTCAATGACACGAGTGTGCACGCTGGACTGCGTACACGGCTTGCTGGTGACGACTTCGCCGATTATGAAGACGATACCCGTCAAGGTTTCCTGCGTATCGAGACCGACGACATCGACACACTAGGCACGCAGGGTATCATCGATCTAATCTTGAGCACCATCGGCACTGAGACACCCGTATACCTTTCTGTCGACATTGACGTTTTGGATCCTGGTATCGCGCCTGGAACCGGCACGCCAGAACCAGGTGGTTGGACAATGCGTGAACTCATCAGAATTCTCCGTGGTGTCGAGGGCCTGAATATCGTTGGAGCGGATATTGTAGAGGTAAGTCCTGGGTATGATGATCGAGGAGAGGGAACCGCACTGGCTGGTGCGCAGGTTGCGTATGAGATGATCACAAGTATTGTCAAGAGAGGTTTGGTGAAACGTGGCTTGTGGGTTCAGAGTGAACATACGAGACCTGGAACTGAGAAACTTGGATTGGACGGATTGAAGGATAAGGTGAAGGGTGTTGTTAGCGAGGTACAAACCCAGGCACAGAAAATCGTTACTCCTGCGAAAGAGAAGGATGAACTGTGAAGCCGAGCGGGATTCAGATCGAGCGCCAGCAGAAAGCTGCAGCGTTAAATCTCCGATTTGAAGGACGAAACTATGTACATTCGTACTTACAGTATGTACACGTGCATCTACGTACAATGCGTTAATGTCCCAGTGGTACATCCCTCATATATATGTACATAACCGTTCGTAAACGCAACCCACATACCACCAAGCCACTGTGAGCCATCAAAGAACCCATAACCCAGACCATGCACACTCACCGATGCACTTGCTTACGTAGTAGTATACCCTCACGCCGACAACCCGACCAACCTAAATCCCCTATCCTTCAACCCATTCCTCAACACCGGCACACCCTCTTCACCTCCATCCCCATCCCCATTGCCAACCTCAGCATCACAATCCACAATCCCACTTCCCCCTCCCAACCCTACCTTACCAACCCCATGTCCAACCTCATACAACCACAAAGCATCAGCATTATAAACCCCAACCACCTCCCTCACTCTCCCACCCTCTTTCGGATCCGACAGGAACGGGAGCAGCAGGTTCATTATCTCGTCGCTTGTGTCTTGCTGTAAAGTTACGTGACTTGTTATTGTGAGGAGGAGGTTTAGAAGGGACGTTTGGAGCTGAGATTGGGATGTTCGGAGGACGTGGGAGGGTGGTTGTTGCTGATTAGGTTGAGTGGGATTGGTGAGGGTCAGAGTTACGGATGCTTTTATGTTGTTGTCGCTGCCTGCTGTACCATCGCCGCCTTCAAGGCCAAGGCGTGGTGTGTATATGCCGGGTTTAGATCTTCCTTGACCGCTGCCCACCTTCTTGAACAAGCGGAATAGTTGTTGGGCAATGTCTTCGATGCGGCTGGCTAGAAAATCACCTGCTGTTTCACATAGGATAGCTATTGTATCAGCTGCGGCGCAGATGTTGTACGCTGTTTCGGTGTTGGAGGTCAGGTCGTGGTCTGTGGTTTGTGAGGCAAAGAGGCGGGGTACTAGGACTGGCCAGATCGCGTTGAGTAGGGGGAGGAAGGAGTTCTCGTCTTGGCTGAGGAGGGGGGAGATGTCTTTTAGGAGGCCGAGGAGGAGGTGCCGGACTTGGGGGGATGGGGAGGAGAGATGGGGGATTGTTGAGGTTGCTATTGAGAGGAGGAGGGTGTGGGGTTTGGAGAGTTTTTTCTCGGCGTCTTCTGGTTGTTTTGTTGGGGCGAGGTGGTCACTGTCGTTAGTTTGAGTGAGTTCTGGGTCGTCGTCAGTGTTAGGGGGTTTGGGAAAAGATGGTCCGTCGAGTTCGTTTGTCCAGGGTCTATGCGGTGTTTTGGTCGGTGCTTCTTCTGCTGGTCTGTTAAAGTCGAGTTTACGTCTCTTGCGTGACTTCAGATCATCGAGGATATCGCTTGGATTGGAGATTGGGGTTTCTCCTTTCTTGTGGTTGATAGGGTTACTTTCTTGCGTTATGGTAAGTTGAGGTCGTCTGACACTCTCGTCGACAATGGCCTTAAGTGTTGAAAACATCGCTTCGACCCATTCCGGATAGCCGTGATAGCTGTCAAGTGCTGCGAAAATTGACTGGATGAGATCGTCGAGATACGGAAGGAGTTGTGCACCACATAAATGTACCATCATCCGAAGAATTTGAGGTGCTTCAGGAGAGAGACTATAAGTGTTTAGTTTCCACGCAATAGAATTGACAAGGTAGTCGACGTTATCTATGAGAAGATCTGTGGTTGATGAGTATTGACAAGTCGTTGCTAGGCAGTTGAGTGCAGTCATCGCGTGGGATTGCAGGATAGTATTCGTTGAGCCAAGAAAGGATAATACAGGATACAAGGTATCCATCAATTCTGGGCGATATGAGTCTCCTTCAAACGTTTGAGCGTACATGATCAAGCATTCCAGTGCCAATGCTTGTGACTGCCATTGATACTGCCTTCCAGAACGCTCATCGAAAGCAGCCGCCAACAAGGGTAGTGTAGTAGCGTGTAAGTCTGCTAACAGTGTCGATCGACTCAACTGCTTATTCTCAGAATCTGTCGATACAAGCAGCCTGTCCAGTTCTAACAGATCTGATTCATCTTCACGGAGCAGGTTCAGTGCCAGCCATAAAGGAACGACTCTTGAAGTTGCATCGGAGTCCGCGACAAGGTCGACAAGATAGCGTGAAATGCTGGATCGCTCAGGAAGCTGTCTCATGCAGGTAAACAAGGACTGTAGGTGCAGAACGGTTTCCCTCTGGCTCTCACGGCTCAGCAGAAAGGGTGTGAAATGGTTGTTCTCCTTTGACCTGAAGCTAATCATCGCATCGATTGAGTTGGAAGAAGTGTCCTGCACCTCAACGGCATTAGGGGTAGATTCTTGCATGATGTTACCGATACTGCTGACCAACATCGATAGAAAATCGCTTTCAGCAACTCTCATGTTCAACTCTACCTCCGGCAGTATCTGCAGCATGGCTGTCAATTTCTGCAGGGCTCGCTGCTTATTCTGTTCATCGTGGCCTTGCATCAGCCGAGGCAAAGATTGATACAAGCTGGTAAAGTTCGAACGAAGTATTTCTGCTGCTTCCGGATATGCAATGACCAGATGCTTCGCGGTCGACTGAACACGCTTGCCATTAGCTTGAGTAGAGAGCACGATCAATGTCTCAAGTGCAACAGGAACAGAATCAGCAAGAGTAGCCCGACACTCCTCTATGACCATGACACAAAGCTCTTCTAGCTCTGCGTGAACCAAAGCACCGTCATGTGCTCGCAATTTGACTATTTGCAGCAGGGCATTCTTGACTTGTCCAGCAGTGGCTTTCAGCCAAGATTCACTTAAGATCTCTTTCTCCTCGTCGTTGATTGAATTTACAGCAACAACATCGGAAAGTGTGCGGTTCAAGATTAGTCGAAGAGCTTTCAAGTTGGATGTCAGCACTTTTTGTGTCCGACGTGCTTTGGTGCTAGGCTTAAGAGCCCTAGTGAGAGAAGAAACTGTTCTTGGTAGTAAGCTGGCAAGGAACACACGACTTCTGATTGTAGTGATAAGTAGCGAGAGCACATCTGAGGCCGATGACTGCACTAGATCTGATGGACTGTCAGTGATGGCTGCAAGCAGGAGGTATATCAGTTGGTCAACCACATTCTTCGTGCCCTGATCTTCGAAGATCGTAAGGCCATTCTTCGAGGTCTTCAAAGCTTTGATAACAGCAGACATGCAGTCGAAGGCAGCGACTCTCAATTCATCTGTTGCTGGGTCAGCCTGGTTCTTGGGTCCAGCCCCTGCCAGCATAGACATCAAGATCAGCAACTGTTTGCCCAGTTCCGGTAGCAGTAACTGCTGGTAGCCGTGAATCACAAGAAGCGTCACGCACTCGGCTGCTATTTCCAAGCATCGTGATGACAATCGCGCGGTCTCGTTAAAGACCTGCTGAGCAAGAGGGAAAAATGCGTATTCAGCTAGTTTGGAGTCGAGTTGTCCAGCATTGCCCAGCTCCTGAAGCACATACTTGAGACCCTCCAACGCTTGCAGAACATCCTTGGCTGGTACTTCTTTGGTCTTGAATTTCAATGCTATTGAGCTAAGATTGACACATGGTGGCTTGAGCTTAACTTGAATTAGTGATTCGTTCGATGGCTGGCAGTGGTCGGTCGCAAACCTTCAGAAAAGCCTGTTGCCGCCGTTCGTTCATCTCTGGGCTCAGTAATGAACGGACTGGTCATTTCAAACCGCGATAGCACTGCTATAAGAAGGGCGATCCATTGTGAAGATTTCCAGCGACGACATTGAGTACATGGGCTTTAAGATGGAAAAATGTCACGTGACCTGGAGTGTCGAGGCACCAACGTCAACGGAGGAAGTTCTGAATCATGGTACTATATTCATAACATTTTGTGAGTTACGAGTCTCTAGAGATGCGACAGTGATATTCATTCGTACATTCGTGGTTGTCACTATATTAGTGCCTGGCCTTTGAACATAGCATCCCTGACCTCACGGACTATGTCCTTTCGGTCCTTCTTTCCTACAAGTACAATACCTCTTCCTCTTCTGTTCATCCTGCCAAGTCGTCCCAGTCTATGGACGAAATCAATGGTGGTATGTGGTACATCATACAATATGGCATGTCGCACTGCCAGAGTGTCGATGCCACGTGAACCCAAATCTGTTGTTACAAGGACTTTTGTGTTTATTAGTTTTCTTGAAGAAGCCTTCTCTGATTGTTCTTTGATCTCAAATGGGATCGGGCCCTTGGTGTTCTTATTTTCCTTCATTTCACCCTCAACTCTCGATGGCGAGGTAAAACTGTCGAGAATGGCTCCTCGTCTTACTTCGGTGGTGTCTCGTGTTAATGCTGTAGCATCAATACCTTTGGATGACAGGAACGTTGTCACTTCCTCGGCCATCTCCCTCTCATTAACAAAAACAATGATGTGTTTGACTGCATGATGCGCGCCAGTATCATCATGTTCTGCCTTGCCTAACTGCCAGATAGCGTCTGCGCAAGCCATTGCACGGTTACCCCGGTATGGCTCCTTATCAATATCGAGCACACCGAGCTGTACTCTTCGAGGAATGGAGTGTATCTTGGGTGTGACAAGTCGTTTCATCATTGGGAAGCGCTTGTCAATGAAGGTATCCAGACTTTTCGGAATAGTGGCTGAGCAAAGTATGAGCTGTTTCAGCGAAGGTGCAGTTCTGTCGACTATCTCGAGAGTGATATCCCGAAAGGAGCGATCGAATAGAGAATCAGCCTCGTCTACAACCAGATAGTTGACTTTGCTAAGTATCTTTGGCTCCTTCTGAGCTATACTTGATATCAAATGTGGCGTTGAGACGATAATATCAATTCCGCTTGGATTGAATAGCCTGCTCTTGATAACGGTAGCACTATTGGAGGATGAGATTGGCGCTGAGCGATACTTGACAGTATGCGACATGGTTTTGACGACTTTCCCGACCTGATCAACAAGTTCTGAGGATGGAAGGAGGATTATCGCCCTCGGACGGCCACTCGCAGAGTCTGGATTTTGTGCATCGGCGAGTTCAGGGGAAACCACCTCGAAAACATTTTCAGCGTGTTTCTTCTGATCCTTCTCTGATTCAATAGCTGCTTCTGCCTTTTCAATGTCCTCATTCTTCTTAATGCCATCTATAATTGGCAGCAGATATGCGAGCGTTTTCCCTGAACCCGTCTCGGCCGCGATCAGGAACTTATCGTAGGCGTCCGATCCAGCCTTTTTGCTCTTTTCGAATTGACCCTTCTTGCTCAGCAGCGCGGGTATTGCTAACCTCTGCACAGGGCTTGGGGTGAGGGTTTCGAGATATCCTAGGGCTTGATTGCGAAGAGCCTCGAGGACGTCTGGACGCATTCCAAAACTCTCAAAGTTGTCGATCTTGTCCAATTTGTCCTTCAAATTCATGCGGGCTGAATACGATAAGGAAGAGAGAGCGGTCTGCATTTTCAGGGCGTGGAAAAGAGGCCGATCGTCTTTGTTCTTCGGTGTAGCTGAAGACGTCCTCTCAGATCCTGTATGGGAGGTAATGGTTTTAGGTATTCTGTTCGGATCGCGCAGTCGTGGTCCAGGGTCGACTCTATTCATTCCTCCAAATGGACTTTGCGCATCACCTTTCTTCGATCGGGATGATCTCGATACATCGTCAGCAAGCATCATGCGTGTAGGCTTTTTGCGCTGTTTCATGGCCGAAGCCATTCGCCGCTGACCTCGCCATGGTTGTGGAGTATGTTGAAGCGCCCGGACTAAGGTGCGGAGTTCACAGCTCAAGCAAAGGGCTGTTTTCGACATTAGATGCGAGACGCGAGTAGATAGCGAATGAGTAAAAGCGAAGAGGAAAAGGCTGCGTCTGCGATCCTTTCGTGAGGCTGCGACTTTTCGAAATCTTGAGATCTACAAGCCAAGTGGATCCCAGTGGATGATCGCCACGGTCAGAAAATTGGAGAAGGAGTACTCTCTGACTCGTGATCGTCTCCGGTTGCTCTGGCAACTGCGACAGCCGTGACTGCCGGAAAACTGTTTGTTATCGACAGCTGCAGTCCACCTTCACTGATGGTATATACTACTCATTGTTTCTCACTCCATCTTCACAACGGGTCGTAATCTCGGCCGCAGATTCTCACTCCATACCTTTCCGTCAATCGTTTTTTCTCTTGCTTGAATATCGTACATTTGCAGCAGGACTGCTTCATAGGAGCATAGGTCCTCGTTGCATTCCTCAAGGTATCATATCATCGTCTACATGGTCTAAGCTTGGTGCCAATACGCTGCTACTGCCTGATCATCCAACCAAAAATGGCTGCGCAGTCGGTAAGTCAAGATATACATAGCACACACGCCCAAAGTCACTGACGCTTTGACCTAGATTCCACCACTGCAGATCCAGAAGGCGACAAAGGGCTCGTTGTCGCCCCAGAAGGATCGATTATCATTCACCCAAGGCGGACCACTAGCCGAGCTGTCACCTATGGCTCTGCGCAGAAACAGTCCATCGTTCCCTAGGGTATGCTTGATCACATTCAGTAATTGCGGGTTATTACTCACAACGTGTAGAACAGTTTGTCAAAGCACGAGGCCTCGCCCACAACATCTTCTCCTTTCAATAATAGCACTAGCTCGCCTCGTGTATTCTGGCAGGGCCGTGATCCGAATTCTCCTTCTTGCGAAAATAGAAATGCGAAAGAGAATGTCTCTCCTTCGAAACGATCTTCAATCGAAAACTTAAAGAAAGCATCTCGTGTCAAGAACAGCAGTATGTTTGCACGAGAGCAGAACAACAACTATGATCCCTCGAGACCGAAATTACTTGATGGTCAACCCTTGAGTACTTCGGTACAAGGCAACGCTCTCGGCGGAAAATGTCTTTTTTACAGCAGCACCACAAGCGCACCCTCGAGCCCTGTGAAGATTGAGGAGTTAATTGAGGATGACTCGTCGAAGCGCAACAGCATTACACCTCCTGAAACTCTTGACTTCTCCCCTCGGCTAGCACCCCTCTCTCCAAGCAAGCTCAACGCATCGCCTACCAAGTCGTCGCTTTCGAAGAAGACCGGCACGCAGTACGGATCCTCCGGATTTGATCCAGTAACAGGCATATGGGAAGACAATGATGATGACGAAGAAAAGAAATTGCCAGAGGGCAAAACCCTTCACCGACATGCAAAAAGTGTCACTTTCGACCAGGCTCCACCCCAGATCAATGAGTATGAGATGACCACGCCAGTTCCTTCTTCGATTGCCTCTGGCTCTCGAGAAGGCAGTTACGAGTCTTTCGAGGAGTATGACGAAGATTACAGTTTTGAGCGTGGATCCTCATTTGACCCGCATGATGATAGCTTTGATGCGTCACTCGAAGACACACAAAAGACACCTGTGGTACTACCAGAAGACTGGCGGTTCATGAGTCCAGAGACTGCGAACACAGATCTCGCGCGACACGAGGAAGACGTCTTCGAAGACGACGTTGGATCTCCAAAGCCCGAGGCACACCCAGGATTGTCTGTAGCACGGCAACACCAAACAAGTATCAATTCTGTTGATTCTAACGGCCAAGCTCGTCCATTGCCCCCTCTGCCTCCAGTCAACGCTGAACAACAGCCGCGCCGAGACAGCCTCTCCAGCACTATCGAGCGACTGAGTGGGTCCCACCGTGCCCTGCCATCACCTCCACCAGCTGCGACCATAACCAAGGCCGATATTAGGCGTATGAGTAATGGCTCGTTTTCACTGGAGGACCGGCTACGCTTGACTATGATCATAGAGGACACTTCTCAACAGTCTGAAGCTGACGCTCAACGAGAAAGACGCATGCGGCGGGCGTGCTCCAAAGAATCGAGTCCCGTTCGTGATCAATTCAAGGCGGATGAAGATAGCCAAGAACCTACGCCACAACCAGTCACAGAAGCAGAATCGGTAGATACTCATATCTCACGCGATTCTATCCTCCAACAACTGCGTGACGGTCATGATGACATTTCGCGGTCAAACAGTCAATACTCACAGGCAAGTCATCCCGACTTCGACCCAGATATTCCAATACCTTCGCGAGAAGACCCGACACAAAGCTTCGACGAGTCGTACGAGGATGACAGCATCATCGTCAAAGACGAGCCTGTTGACGACAATGAGTTGTACTCGATCCCGGATCTCTACCGCAAGACGAGCTCTCAGATGGATGCTGAGGACGAGGAGCGTAGCCAGTACTCACAATTTTCCATCCAAGCTTCTGTTCTCGGTGCTGAGACGGGTGGTATCGAGACTCCTCGAGCGGCCAGCCCAGCACGTCAGCTTGAAGAGTCTACCTCGTCAGAGAGTATGTCGCTACCCGAGTTCATGGACTTCGGTCGAGAAAAAAGCTTTGATTTTGGCATGGGTCAATACATTTCTGCACGTCAGGAGAGCGAAACAGCAGATCAAGCCGTTCAGGTAAAAGACTTTCAACCAATGTCAGCAGGCCTACCAGATCTAGCGGCGCTCCGAGATGAGATCACCCGGCCCTTCACGCCCGAACTGCAACTAGAGCCACCCAAGCTCCCTTTTTCTGAAGAAGATTCTGACGAGCCAGGAACTCCTTCCAGCGTGATCAGACATCCTGTTTCGGAATCGCCAAGCTCAGAACAAGAAGATCATATTGCTCTCTCAAAAACTTCTTCGGAGACATCTAATCCGGAGTCGATACCTTCCGTTTCCATCGCAGATGAAAGCCAAGAACAACCGCAGGATGTTGTCAGTGCCATGAATGACGATGAAGAAGAAGCCCGACAACCATCGGAGAACCTCGAACCAGAGAAGAAGTATATTGGCACCCGCATCACCAGTCTAGTCAAGCTCGATTTCCCTCGCGATGATAGCAACGACAGCCTCGGACTTGGACTTGACAAGGAATTTGACCGTGTCCTTGAAGCTCAAAAGGTAGCGTTTGAATCCTCCCTTCGCAACCTATACCAACCCTTCCATGGCCGCTTCCCCTCTGCCGAAATTCCTGACTCGAAGGAACCAAGCAGACCTTACACTTTGTCATATGTCCCTCTCCTTCCCAAGCACACAGGCGCCCGAGCAATTAATTCTTCTGATCGTGGTCAATTTGCTAACAATACTCCCAATGGACAGAGAGGTTATCTCATGCGTCACAACACCAAGATTGTGATCGCAACCGAGCGCACATCTATAGACGAGCCACACTTGCCCACTCACGCAGAGAACTCCACTGACCACACTATGTCCCAAGCGGAGCCAAACGAGGTCATCACATCTCCTCGCAAGGTCAGTCAGCCAACATGGACTGCGGAGCCATGGAATTCCAAATCCAGGCGAAGAAGTATCCGAGTCAACGGTGAGCCGAGCCCGATCAAACGAAAACCACTTGAAGGTTCTGTTCCTCCGTTACCTGGCCAAGTCAGCAACGTACAGGATGGTCTCAGCGCTGTCGCCGAAGACGAGCTTGCTGAAGAAGAAGCCGACGAGCTCGAAGATGGTACTGAACGAGGTCGTCTCTTC
>Ga0115854_10069_pt1 | contig 20363 bp, 16 predicted proteins | sample InSIn2SAF170_FD_83868 | JGI IMG/M metagenome (GOLD analysis project Ga0115854, IMG submission 83868)
CTCGGACCGTTGGTGGCTGGTACACTTGTCACTGAAATTGGGCCACCCGCCTTAGTGACTGACTTGAGCGTGCCGTGGAACTTCATGGTTGGAAAGGATTGGTAACTATTGTGATTGGTGAATTGCTTGGAAAAGAAGATGAGAAGCAAGATCCTAACCCAGGAGCTGTCCCTTTAACCGAGTCTGGAGTGATACGTGGTGCGCTGAAGACGTTCGTTGGAGCAGATGCATTCAGACCTGACCTAGTTGTCGCCCGACTTGTGAACAGATACGCAAGCCCGGCTTTGGTTGGATTAGAATATGGAATCTTTCGGGCCGTGCGTGACCTGACCGTTTCCGAGGGTGCTCTAGACGGTGCTACGGTGCAGGAAATTGCACGACTCGAGGAGAGGTACGGGACGTCCGAGCGCAGAGGACAGTGCGTCTCCTCAGATTAGCACGAATTCCTGGAGAAACGATCCAAGGACGGTTGTCATCGGCCGTGCCGTTCTCGGCCTTCCTGATCTACCAACATTCTAGAATACCTTGGTCCTGGCTGGTAACCTAATCGCTATTGTGGGGAAGCGTTCGTGGTCGACCATCTCGTCGCCATGGACACAAGTGTCTCTTGGGCTCAACAGCCGGAATGTCATCTCCAGCACTCGGTGATGGCCAAACTTCATACAACCTGGAACTTCGAGCCGGCCACGATGCATATACATATATTCAGCTGAAACTCCGGGACGAAGAAGAGAAATCATCACACACAACCACTACAAAGCATCTAACAAGACATTCAATCAAGACATCAATCAATACATTCAACTCAATCCCGACCACTCAATCAGAAATTCACTCAGGACAAACCCGACGATTACACTCTGGCAAGATGGCACCAACAATGCTTCGGTGGTTGGCATTGGCTGCAACCACAACTTCCGTTCTTGCACTATCTAATCTCGTTGGGCACAACAACTACGCCTATATCGGTTGTTACCAGGACAATGCTAACCCTAGGCCACTTCCGAACGGGCCACCTAAACCGAACCTCGACGGCATGACAATTGAGTACTGTTTGGACCAATGTGCCGGCGACTACAAGTATATCGGTGTGGAGTACATGCATGAGTGCTGGTGCGGCAACACAAAGCCCGACGCCGGCTTGAAACAGGATGACAGCACCTGCAATGATGCTTGCGTAGGAGACCCAACTGAAGCCTGTGGCGGAAGCGCCCTTATCAGCGTCTACGAATTGGATCTTCCAGCAGGTGCTCCTGTGATTCCCAAATATATTGGCAGCAACTACACGTACGACAATTGCTACGTCGAGACGCAATCTGCCCGAGCGGTTTACGGTGCTAATGGAGACCAAACGGATTTTTCGGTAATCGGTCTTGAGGCATGTGCCGCCAGTTGCTCTACAAATGCTGACTACACGTATCTGGGTATGGACGGCTATGGCCACTGCATTTGTGGTCCCAGTCTTAACACAGACCTGGGTACAAGCACTGACTGCAACCTTCCTTGCAACGCCAACACCACCGAGGCTTGTGGAGGTAACCTAGCTATGCAGGTCTATTCACGTGTTGCAGATCCTGCTGCTGCATCTGCTGCCTCCTCCGCCGCAAAGGCCGCGGCCTCCTCCTCGAGGTCAGCCTCCAGATCTTCTGTCACCTCGTCCAAGTCAGCTGCTAGTGTTGCTGCTGCTGCTTCAAGGTCGTCAGTCACATCCTCGAAGTCGGCTTACTCTGCTTCTCGCTCATCGTCTCGCTCTGCAGCCACGTCCTCCAAGTCGGTGCACAGTAATGATGCTGCGGCCAGTCGGTCATCAGTCACTTCTTCCAGATCTTCGGCCCGATCATATGTTACGTCGTCCAAGTCGGTCTGGAGCGTACAGCAAGCAGCCAGTCGATCGTCGGTCACCTCATCTCTCAAAGCTTACAGCGATTCCGTTGCCGCCAGCAGAGCTTCGGTCACCTCATCCAGGAACTCTGCCAACTCCTACTTGTCATCATCCCGATCAGTCGCCTCTGCATCCCGATCCTCAGCAAACTCGGTCAACTCATCTTCCAGGGCTGCCGCCTCGAGTTCTCGTGCCTCTTACAACTCTGCAGCTTCTTCATCCCGTGCTGCCGCTTCCTCGTCAAAGTCCGTCAATGCTGCCGCAGTCTCGTCCTCCAAGGCTGCTGCGTCATCTTCCAGATCGATTTACAATGCGTCAGTGTCATCCGTCAGGTCCGTATCCAGCGCTGCAGCAGCAGCCAGCCGATCTGCTGCTTCTGCCGCCAAAGCAACTACTACTCAATCATAAACACAGATTCGACTTTCGAGCGATTGACAATAGACGCTACGAATTCCACACTCGCTCTGTAGCTGTGGCACCGACTACTCATTACAAACGGTAAAGCTGGACTGTTGCCGTATTGGTTGCTGATCTAACACTAGGACATTACAACCACACTCTCTCTTTCTTTCTTTCTGTCAAGGATAAGAATATCCCTTTACTCTCGCTAACGATATAGGTATGCATTCGGAAGATAACTGATATAGGATCTTCAACGACAGCCCGTACGATAATACACGCGATAATTTACACGATAATACGCACGATAATACGCACGATACGAATCACGAGAAACTGAGCGACATAGCAGGTTATGAAAACAAGAATAGAGGAATAATCGCAGGAGGAGCAAGCAGGGATGAAAAGGAAGGGTTACACGCACACGCGAATCAATTGGAATAATTGAATGGGCATTGGTTAGCGATTTAATAGATTTGATTTGCAATAGCAGTAATAAAAATGATATGAATATTAATCAGTATCCTCATCTCAACCTGCAATACGCTAGATGTTGAGACTATTGCTCATTGAGAGAGTCCCAGACCAATGACTCGAGGTTAGAATGTTTGCCAGCTGGATGACAACTACTCTTCCTCCATCAACTTATTGGGCAGCTATTCTGTCGCCCGATTCGTTGCTCCATGTACTTCGGTAGAAAGAAAGTTATATTTCCTTAGATTAGCCGACCACTTAACGAGATCACATAGCCATGATGTGTGGAGGGTAGAGCTCTGTGTTGAAATAAATGCCCAGACTTCTCTTGTAGCTCAGTGTTAAATTGGCACTTGATGCGTAGGTGTCGTTCCCGATGATGTTGCTCTAATGACTAGAGTTTGTGGGGAGCTCACGTTGTTCTTCATCACTTTACACGTGATGACGCGACGCGTTAGAGGAACGCGTCCACTTCATTGTTACAACTAATGCTAACATGTTTCTAGCACGATATACGGAGACCATACTCATGCTACACCAATTCAAATTCATCACGCTGTATCGAGCCTCGCTGTTCGATCCCGACCTTCTGACAACCCGCCATACGGCGCCTATCGCAACTTCTCATAGACGATCAGCAGATTCAACTTCAAGATTCAATCATCCTCCAGACCCCCTCGCTGCCGAGCATCTTATGCAGTTCAACTTCCCCCAGTTCCTGACCATATATTCAGCTCTCGCGAGCAGCCTATTTGAAGCCCTCTCTCACTGCTTCGAACCTCTTAGCACGGTTTCACACAAGCACCGAGTCGAGGTCACTTCATCATAGGTGAATATCACCCAGGCAACTTAACCCTAAGCATATCTGCGGTTTCAGTTTCACGGTCCTCATGGGCATTGTCACGCCTACCGATTATCTCGCCTGCGCCCTGCTTGCCTATTACTCGTCTTTGTTGGCGGTGGAACGGTTGGAAAGGTCAGGTTGAGTGAAAAGAAGTGGTGGCGTCCAGAGCCGAATTGTCTCTTATGAGATGGTGAAGCAGAGAAAGACGATGATCTATGCGTCAATTTGGGTAAGGGCCCGTGCAGGGACGCGCGTCAGATCATCAAAGCTGGACTTATATGTGATCATTATGGGATGTTCTGTTGGTGTTGAGCGTAGCAGAAGTGTGTGGAGTGAGGAGACGGATAGGAGGCATGCTGCCGACGAGGACATTGTGAACACGAGCGGGGCTTAGAGGGACGATATAGCATACAAACAGGCTGTTCGAGATCGACGAGCGAGCAATCCTGTTAGATCCACTGGCCGGGTCAAGCTTAATGAAGTTTGTTGCCAGGTCTACATGGCTGTGAGCTCTGAAATCTGCCAGTCATATCCACCTTGCTTATCGTCTGCTCCGGCCAGCCGTCACTCCAACACTGAAGTCTTGTACCTATTTGATTGCCATGGCACCCTCCTCACCAACCTTACCTTCTAGCACACAGCCTTGCGCTGCAGCTCACTCAACGAACGCACTTCGCGACACCAGTCACCAGAAGCGTACTCGATACAAGAGATCCTGATCAGCCGTGTCAATTGTCGTCTTCAGTGCACTGTCCTGGAGTAATCGATGAGCGCCGATGAGTGGTCTGGCTCCTAGTGAGTCAGGTCATGATGACCCCTACTGTTGTGGTAGGAAGAGGGCGATTTTTATAGATGTCATTGTTCGTCCTGTCCTGAAAGATGGATAAATGCTCTTCGATACACGGAAGAGAAATCAAAGGCTGGTCTTTGAGGTTACTGCATCACATACGAGGGTGGCGGAAGATGACAACGTTCTTGAGGTCTGTTGGTTGTCTATGAGAAAGTCTGCGTTTGCGAGAGGCGGTACGTTGATGGTCAGGAGATGAGAATAACGAAGTTCGGTGCATGAGATGAATCGAGTTGGCAGCATGCGTGTTTCCCTTGTTCTGATCTGAGAGTCTTCGGGGCCAAGGAAGTTCAAGCAGGATGAAAACATGAGTTAAAGCACGTCTACAAAATACTCCATGGAACACTTGTCGCTAAGAGCCTGCCTACCCGAGTCGCGTACATAACGAACAAGTCCATTACAGAACGACCTCAAACAAATGCTGCTTACACCTGTCAAGGTACTTGTGTGTGAGAAGGAGGTGCTGAGGGTGCGACGAAGGATCCACCGAGTTTTCATGTCAGGACCTCTCTCGTGTGAGGATCAAAGCTTTGGCTTGTCTGTTCATGATGCTCGCCTTTTGTCAATCTCAAAGGCCGAATTTTTGTTTGCTTGTAACTTGGTCGGAATATGGCTGCATCGAGGTTGGGCTGCGGATATGTTTGTGAGCCGCGGTTATGATGGGTTGGCAGATGCTCGAGGTGACGGAGTCAGGCCGAGGCGTGCAGACGATCAAGTCATTCGAAATGCAATTGGCTTCTATGGACGAGAAGACGATCAGGTTGAGAATCTACCTTTTTGTTTTCGATAAGTTGGCCACCATCCTTGTTTGCTGAGAGTGCTAATGATGCCGCAGATTGGTGTTTGGTAGGGAGGAGGTGAAGAGTTGAATCGCTTGAAAGGATGCAGATGATGAAAAGCAAGCCTTCAATTGAGAGTGACGACCAGACAAAGCATTACTCGTCACTCCATACAAACATGCGCCAGGAACGAGCTCAGAAAAAGCAAGCACCAATCCTGAGATGCTGTATGCTAGCGAAGTATATAACATCATCCGCGTACATTCCTGAATTCTGTTCTTGTTCACGAATACTCCAGGTTGACCCTGGTGGTGTATACAGTGACAGTGCTATACTTGCGGAAAGCAAAATTAGTTATGGAGCCATCAACGGCGTTACATTTCAAATTGCGAGGTCTGTCTTCCTCATGAGGGGGGTAGTCTCCGAAGTTCTCTGGTAGACTTCAGCTTGGCGCCATTATTTCTCCATCCCCGGGATGTAAGTATCGTGTACAGACACACCTCGGACATAATATACTATCACACGACACGTGTCATGTGCCATGCACCGCGAAGAATGTGGTGTGAATGAACAGCAGCGATCCATGCACATCCATTGCTGAGCTGTGACCATGTGTTGCCCTTCGGGGTCTTCTCCCCAAGCTGTCTTGTGCCGAAAGTTAGGATATGATGTGAGTGATGCTGGCCATGCCATCTCGGGGGTTGTCCCTTTTCAGCAAGCCATCATGGTCTAATCTCTTTGGAGGTTAGCGTGATTGCCAAGAATATGTACTTTGACAAGCTCATTCGCCTGAGCTAAGATCTCTAGAAATCTCTCCCTGCGTCTCTACCTTTTGTCGGTTGTTTCCACATGAGAGATACATTCAGTGCTTGAGCTTGCTTCGCTCTTTCGTTGGACAAGATGTCACCAGCATTAAAACAAGACAGGCATTTAGACTGTCGGAGCGGTACATTACCCGCACACAATACGAGCTCGAGGCTGCGTTCATCGACTATGCTGTTCCATTCTGGCGTCTATTACGGCAACATGCACGGATAGGGCTGTCACAACAATGTTGTCTTGACTTCGGTTTCCTGCAGCCAGTATGTGTGATATGGAATTATTTGACGAACCCATGTTCTCTCCACAATGTGAAATGTGATGTGTGCACTCTGGTGCAGGTGCTCCTCACCTACATATAGCAACTGCTTTCTATCCCATGATACTCGTCCACCCTCCCAAGATCAGTTCCAAAGCACAAGAGCACATACAACTAGCAGCAACCACCCAAACACCAACCACTATCCCCAAACCCTGTACCTACTACAAGACCATTTCAACCACCCATCCGCACACTCTTCTCCAGTCCTCCTCCTCCCCTACACCTAGACCCCCAATCCCAACCACATAGAAACTAACAACATGTAAACAGACCACCCAGACCGTGACCAAAAAATCGACCACCACAAATCCGACTCCATCAACAAAGCCAAATCCGGCAACGGCGAATGGAAGCCCGAATTAAGCTCGAACTCGGAACAGACCGTCAAGGCCGATAGAACTGATATGAGTATGGAGGAGATGCAAAAACTTGGTGCGCAGAAGGCGGAGGAGGGAAAGGCGCCGGCTGGGAGTGACAGCTCTAAGGGGGCGCTATAAACGATACTCATAAGAAGATGGGAGAAGAGGGGAGCGGAGTGGGACGTGGAGGTCCTGAAGTGTGAGAGTGAAGATGGGATACATAGCGTGTGAGGGGAATTCGATTTCACGCATGCGGCAGCAGAGCAGAAACGAGAATTGACTGGGACCACGAGGAAATTTCTCCAGAAAAGCAGGACGTTTCGAACCGACTAGTGCGGAGCTAACATATCTACATGTGCTGCACCCCGTCAAAAGAATGTGTCTGTCCAAGACAACTGGAAGGGAGGTGAGATAGAACATGTATTCTAGCTAACCAACACCTCTGTAAGCAATTGGATGACTTCAAACCCATCCTAACAACACAACACAATGTACTAAGTAGGTACCTACATATGTACCACAATCTCCGTCTCTTCCCTTCCTATCCGCAAACCACTCACAGTAGCGACAACCACCACTGCGCGACATAAATTCCTTATCCGCCTACCTGTACAACATCGACCCTGTGTCTATACTTCTACTGTACTGTATCTGTTCCACCTCCACGAGGGTTTAATGAAGTCAAAATAGCTTGTATGGATAGAATTGATGTAGCGAAGGCCTGGATAGGGAGGTAGTGCATTGTATCTCTGTTAAGTTACCTGGTTTAGGTATGGCTGGGAGAAATACTGGTACTAGTGGTTGTGGTTGTGGTTGTGGTTGTGGTTGTGGTTGTGGTTGTGGTTGTGGTTGTGGTTGATTCACTGAACGACAATATCAGTGGTTTCTCGCTGCCAGGTATGGAAGTAAGTAGGGTGTCGTGATCTCGCCAAGGGGGTTGCGGATAGGATCGTGTTATACCTATACATTTATTTTAGTACATGTATGCGGTAGTAGTCTAGCCCATATATGTCTCTTCTAGGTCAGACAGGTATTGATAGTCTAATCATGTAACGCACAGTGTTCAATCAACTTCACTTCTCTACCTATATCACACCAGCACACATCCCACCACCTAATCCTATCATTCATTTAAACCCCACTCAGAACCTCACTAGGCACCTTCCAAACCCTAACGTCACCCTCATCACCCGTCGATATAATATACTCCTCTCCTTCATCTTCATCACCCCCATCTCCATTCCGAGAGTCACAGATTCCCGCCCAACAGACGTGGTTAACTTCATATTCATCATGCGCTGCTTCAATCGCAGTCACGACTTTCCATTCCGTTTTTAGTTTCGGCAGTATATCTTCTTCATCTCCATTCTCACTGTATTGTGTGGCGCTGGGAGCGTTGGACATCGTTATATCCGTATCAGAGGAGTCTGTGATGGTGGTAGGACTAGTGACTTCACGGTACACGACAATCAACCCATCGCCACCGCAGGATACTATTAGTCCTGTGCGGGTGCTCCAGTCCAGAGCATAGATGCTCCGGAGGTGGATTAATGGTAACTTTGATTCTTGGATCCATGTTTCTGTGCTAGTTGAGACGCGCATTGTGCTTGGTAAGGGACCAGAAAAGCCTGTTTGTCTTTGCTGTCGTTCGGGTTGTTTAAGGTCTGTGCGTGATTCGAGTTTAGCAGCTTCGATACGTGATTGGCGCTCAACGCGTTCCTTGTCGTTGAGTTGTTTGCGCCAGATACGGATTGTGAGGTCGTCGGAGCAGCTGGCTAGGCGGGGGGTCCAGTCTGCCAGGATTTCGGCGGCTGTTGTGGTGGGAGTGTAGGAGGAGAGAGATATGTAGGGTTCGAATTTTAGATCCCATACTGTTCCTTCGTGGCCGGTCAGTACGGCGATGCAGATCCAGTCACCTTCACTTTCGTCGTCGTGGTAGAGACGGATTGTGTCGTCGTAGGAACCTGAGGCGAGGAGCTCTCTGCTGCCTACTTGTAGTTGTTCGTTGTTATCGCTGTCACCGTTGTCGGACGGGCCATTTGTAGTGTCCACGTCCATTGCCTCCTGTCCCTGTTCGGTATTGGTGCTTGAGCCAGCTTTCTGCCGCCGCTCTAGACGTTTCTGAAGTTCTTTCCTTGTGGTTTGCCCACCTTGACACCAAGCTAAGCATTTCACATCTCCTTGATGTTCGCTCATAACCGCGATAGTCTCCCATTCTTCTGGCTCGACTTCTTCCCATACCCACACACTTTTATCTCTTGAACATGTGGCTAGAAGAGTTGCACCGTAATGAGCTGGAGAAAACTTTACATCCTTGATCTCACTATCCGGACCTGTTAATAGAGTGCTGAAATGCCACTCCTCATTCTCGTCTTCTTCAGCTGCATTCGTAAAGTCACGTTCTTGTTCGTAGTCGTCATCATCAAAAGCACCAGGTAAGCGTTGCCGTGACTGACCGGATCCGCTATTGTGACTGCGATTCCAAACCCAGAGGCCGGCATTTGCGTCGAAAGAACCAGTTGCTAACAGCACGGGATCTCGCTTCCCTGCTGCATTCTCGTCCTCTTCCTCGTCTGTCTCGTTCGTCTTCCGCTTCTTGGTCATATAACCACCGTAGTCTTTCCATCCTACACATCGTACACTCCGTTTATGACCTCCATTTATCGTGCTCAATAATTTCCAACTACGCATGTCCCATATATGTACTGATTTGTCAGATGATGCTGTAGCGAGCAGTGGCGTGCGTGGGTCCGGATGCGGTTGGGAAGACCATGTCCTTGTGTTGAGTGCTGGAGATCTCAGGGTTTGGTGGTGTATGAGCTGGGGAATGGAGGAGAGAGGGTCAGTCGTTGTATTGGTAGTCATGATTACGATTCCTAGTTGATACTGGAGGTGACGAAGATCAAGTGGATAGAGAATATCTTAGGTGAGGCCAAGGCGGTATTCATGTGCTCATCTTCGTGTGTAAAAGTAGGTGGTAGTGTTTTACGAAATGTGTCGTATGCCAGGGTTGGACCCGAAGATATGGTAGATATTAGCCAAATTTGACTTGATCTGCAATGCTCTAATGGAGGTATGCAAGACGTGTAGTAACAACAATTAACTGATCAGTACTATTGGAAGCAAAATCATTATACAGGCAGCGCATCGATATCGAGAGCAAATACATTTTGAATATATTCGAGAAAATGTCAATATGACGTATGTGAGGGTTGCTGTATAAAAATGCCGAATAATAATATCCCCTCGTACACGTAGTATATCAACATCCAAGGCCTCGAAGAGTAGCAAGCAGAGAAACATAACTTTAAGGATAGTGAAAGAACACTGCTGTTTCTCAGTTCATTGATTGTTAATCTATTACTGATTGAGCTAAGATCTGAAATGGCTGCTGTAACTATGCTAGAAGCGATCACTATATGTATGAGCTGGGAACGGTGTAAAAGTTATGGTATATATAACATGAGAGTAGCACGACTGCTAGATTTCAAACCTGGTTGAGATGAATTTGGATGATGCCAGATCTTATGTCTCACAATGGATGTATCAGGGTGCTAATGTTAGGAGATGTCCAGATCGAAATCATCAAAGATCTGTCACACAGCCTTGTACCTGCTGAAGCGTGTTGATCATGATCTGATAACTGCCGTAGTATCTGCCAGATATACTGGTGAATTGTCTCACATCCCTGCCGGTAAACCCCACGAACCATCAACCGAGATCATACAAAAGGTGCAACCACATCTCTGTCAGAATGAGCCTTTTCCATCAATGTTCGCCGCTCACCCGACTCGCGAAGAGGGGTTGTAGCTGCACAAAGATTGAACATCGACAGGCTCAACCGTCTTGATCTTATCCTTCGCGGCCCGGCAGAATATTATGAATGCGAAGTTGCCTTTCCCTCCTGACACCGTCGTTCTTAGATCTTAGCCATTCAGCACACAGCACACCAACCGTCATGCCAGTCAAATGAGCCGCCAAGTCAACATGTTTGGACGAGATAGCCATAACGGTATCCAAGATCACGAACGCCGGTAGTAAAACATATCCCTTCGCCTGAAGCACGCGCTTCCACTCCTCAGGCAGGAATATGAAATTGAATGTATCGTCCTTATGCAGCCAGAGATATGCCCCGACGATGCCCCAATTGCAGCCACTGGAACCAAGGGAAGAAGAGATCAAGATACCTCGGAGAGAAAACGATGCCAGACTCACCACGCTACCGATCAAGCCTGATGCTAGCCAAATAGCAACGAAGTTGGCTCGACCAACATCCTCATGCAGCCGTGGTCCAAACACGAGCAGGCCAAGCATATTCATGAAGAGATGGCGAGTGGTCTGGTGACTGAAGGTGTTGCCTAGCATGCTGAACATACGAGGGTATGCTGGAGTAACGATGAAGTAACGGTTGAGGAGACCGATTGTCGGTGGGAACCTCCAAAGAAGGAAGACGAGGACGTTCGCAGCAACGAGTCCTCCGCATGTCGCGTATGCCAGGCTGGTATTTGGAAACAGTCTCTCAGACCGCCGGGGAGGTTCCCAGTATTGAGCCCACATGTAAATGCCAGCGCAGCATGCTAAAGCAAACAATAGACTGGGCAGTATCCGGCCAGCAGCACCAAGTCCGGCCACTTCTGGCGATTCGAGCGTAAGCTTAGTTGTAGCTTGATTACGTGCTCGGATAACCCACTTCTCGAATTCATTGGGAGGTCGCACCAAAGAACTTCCGTCTGAGACTTCCAAACCCTGTTCTGGTCTTGTGTCAAGAGCACCAGCTTTCTCTTGGTATTTCGCCTCAGCTTCAGCCATAGACTTATCTATCTCCTCCTGGAGTTTCGCTTCCTGCTCTTCCCATTCCGCCTCATTCTTAGCTCGAACTTCATCTATCTTCGAACGACCAAACACATCGCCTTCTTTATCACTCAAGGGTGCATAGTAGCGTCCACTTTGCGGACCAACATACTCGGGCTCTTCCTGCGTCTGTTGGTCCGACTGTAACTCAACCGCTTCCTGATATTGAATGAGTCCTAGCTTTTGACCACGCTCCGTCAATGCACTAGGATGTTCCTGTTCTCTTGCAGATTCTTCCCTGCGAAATCTGCTCAAGATAGCGGCTTCTTCATCCACGGGGTATACAGCTCTTAACCAGTTCAGACCTGCCTCGTCCGTGCCAGGGTATGTCTCGAAAACCTCTGTTAGTTCTTCGTCGAATGGAATGTCTAGTGTCCCATCAACTCGACGTGCATGTAGGACTTTGAGAATCCGGTTTCCTAGCTCCGGTTCGGGGTAAATTTCGCCAAAGATGGCCTTGATTTCATCTTCGACCAAGTCTTGCTTACGAAATGTCAAGCCTGGTTCCTTGGTCTCGTGATATGGTTTCAGTCTCCGCAAGATAGACGATGATTTGAAGTATTGTTGTCTACTAGTCACGAAAGTGCGATGTGATGCCGCTGGTTGGAAAGACTGCCGTAGATTGTGGCCGGACAGAGCCTTCTGTGGTTGTATGTTGTTTCGACTGGGTGAGATAACGTGTCGACAGAGGATTGCTTGTCGCAATAGATGGTTTGGCAGAGGCCATGTCGACCTCTGTGAACAAAGGCCGAAGAAGCGCGTTGCTATCGAGGTAGCATTGTTCATGACACCCTGTTTTGACTGCGACGTCTAGCAAGCGCCGTCGCGATATTCGGGGCGTGGAGTTGGACAAGGTAGATTTCGTGTAACGACCGCATCGACGATATCATGATATACTTCGGTGGACGAAACACGCCGTTAATGCATTTTGTGCTACATGTCCTTGGAATTTGCCGAAACAGCAAGTGAATAAACATGGCCTCGAAGCGTTTTAGATATCTTAGCTCATGAATCAATTAGCGGGGGGCTCAGAATGAGCCTTGCCTCATCGAAGATTCATCTGGTTTGTGGGAGGATTAAGACTGCTGGTAGAGCACATAAATCATTAAACATACACAATACTAGCTATAGTCATTCTGTTAAACAGACAATCCGTACTGAACGCTACCTGCTCGACGTTGGTTGTACCACCACTGGCTCGTGCTATAGCGTGAAACCACTCGAACAGGCTGAGATGGCATTAAAGTACCAAAGATGATCACTGATAGTGGCAACAAGCGTCCCTTGGTTACCCATAAGATCGAGAATACCCGATGATATCTGAATGTCATTAGGACCGACGGACTGTCCACTGGCCGCTGTGATCCAATACTCAGGGCTGACATGTCTGTAGTTCAAGAGGTAACCCGGAAGCTTGGGCACCGCATCATTAGCATGGGTCACTCGGTAGTTCCCACCATTCTGGCCCGTTACGAAGTTGGCAAAGGCCGTGTTACCGACCATGGGCGATCCATACGTATACTGCTTCGATGTTAGCTCGTTCCAAGAGGGAGGACGGTGGCACTCACAAGGGCGATAGTAAAACCGGATGCCCTTAGTTCTGCAGCGGCTAGTGTTGCAATAGCTCCTCCTAAGCTGTGACCAGTGCTGATGATGCTGTAACTGGGATTGTTGACCTTCGCTTGCGCAAGGGCAGCCTTGACTTGATCTTTCGATTCAGTCCAGCCAGAGAGGAAGCCGGCATGTACTGAACAGCCATTACAAGAATCGAATGCAACGAGTTCGATGTTGAGGTTGCCAATCCAATTGCCCAGAGACCCACTACCGCGGTAAGAAAGGACAATGGCTTTGTTTGCATCATCGACGGCGATGAAACCGGTGGCACCCGTCTCGCCGAGGCTGAGGAGAACATTAGCAGAATTCGACAACCAGCATACAGGGCATGTACTTTGAGAATTCAAGAACGCTCTTGGCGCCAGCTTGTTGCACCAATGGGCAGTTTCCGCTTGAGCATGTTATGCTGCCCGCGCTATCGTCGTCATTGTCTTTGCAGTATGCAGCGCCAGCGTACTGCTCAAAGAGTGAGAACTGTGATAGTAGAGATGTGGAAATGGCTGCCCACATACGTAAGCTATCGTTCATGGGATTGCATGTGTTTCGCTTACCTCGAGCTTCCAAACGGGTAGGAAGTGCGTTGTTTAGCAGGAACAGAGAAAAGAATGTGATGATAGAAAGGAAGGAAAACATGTTGATGCTGGAATGAATGTGTTCGGGAAAGAAATGAGAGGACGCGAGACACTCGCTAGTAGATAACCGCCGTGCTTTTGCTGAAAGAGTGGCTTTGGGAGGGTGGACGAGTATCATGGGATAGAAAGCAGTTGCTATATGTAGGTGAGGAGCACCTGCACCAGAGTGCACACATCACATTTCACATTGTGGAGAGAACATGGGTTCGTCAAATAATTCCATATCACACATACTGGCTGCAGGAAACCGAAGTCAAGACAACATTGTTGTGACAGCCCTATCCGTGCATGTTGCCGTAATAGACGCCAGAATGGAACAGCATAGTCGATGAACGCAGCCTCGAGCTCGTATTGTGTGCGGGTAATGTACCGCTCCGACAGTCTAAATGCCTGTCTTGTTTTAATGCTGGTGACATCTTGTCCAACGAAAGAGCGAAGCAAGCTCAAGCACTGAATGTATCTCTCATGTGGAAACAACCGACAAAAGGTAGAGACGCAGGGAGAGATTTCTAGAGATCTTAGCTCAGGCGAATGAGCTTGTCAAAGTACATATTCTTGGCAATCACGCTAACCTCCAAAGAGATTAGACCATGATGGCTTGCTGAAAAGGGACAACCCCCGAGATGGCATGGCCAGCATCACTCACATCATATCCTAACTTTCGGCACAAGACAGCTTGGGGAGAAGACCCCGAAGGGCAACACATGGTCACAGCTCAGCAATGGATGTGCATGGATCGCTGCTGTTCATTCACACCACATTCTTCGCGGTGCATGGCACATGACACGTGTCGTGTGATAGTATATTATGTCCGAGGTGTGTCTGTACACGATACTTACATCCCGGGGATGGAGAAATAATGGCGCCAAGCTGAAGTCTACCAGAGAACTTCGGAGACTACCCCCCTCATGAGGAAGACAGACCTCGCAATTTGAAATGTAACGCCGTTGATGGCTCCATAACTAATTTTGCTTTCCGCAAGTATAGCACTGTCACTGTATACACCACCAGGGTCAACCTGGAGTATTCGTGAACAAGAACAGAATTCAGGAATGTACGCGGATGATGTTATATACTTCGCTAGCATACAGCATCTCAGGATTGGTGCTTGCTTTTTCTGAGCTCGTTCCTGGCGCATGTTTGTATGGAGTGACGAGTAATGCTTTGTCTGGTCGTCACTCTCAATTGAAGGCTTGCTTTTCATCATCTGCATCCTTTCAAGCGATTCAACTCTTCACCTCCTCCCTACCAAACACCAATCTGCGGCATCATTAGCACTCTCAGCAAACAAGGATGGTGGCCAACTTATCGAAAACAAAAAGGTAGATTCTCAACCTGATCGTCTTCTCGTCCATAGAAGCCAATTGCATTTCGAATGACTTGATCGTCTGCACGCCTCGGCCTGACTCCGTCACCTCGAGCATCTGCCAACCCATCATAACCGCGGCTCACAAACATATCCGCAGCCCAACCTCGATGCAGCCATATTCCGACCAAGTTACAAGCAAACAAAAATTCGGCCTTTGAGATTGACAAAAGGCGAGCATCATGAACAGACAAGCCAAAGCTTTGATCCTCACACGAGAGAGGTCCTGACATGAAAACTCGGTGGATCCTTCGTCGCACCCTCAGCACCTCCTTCTCACACACAAGTACCTTGACAGGTGTAAGCAGCATTTGTTTGAGGTCGTTCTGTAATGGACTTGTTCGTTATGTACGCGACTCGGGTAGGCAGGCTCTTAGCGACAAGTGTTCCATGGAGTATTTTGTAGACGTGCTTTAACTCATGTTTTCATCCTGCTTGAACTTCCTTGGCCCCGAAGACTCTCAGATCAGAACAAGGGAAACACGCATGCTGCCAACTCGATTCATCTCATGCACCGAACTTCGTTATTCTCATCTCCTGACCATCAACGTACCGCCTCTCGCAAACGCAGACTTTCTCATAGACAACCAACAGACCTCAAGAACGTTGTCATCTTCCGCCACCCTCGTATGTGATGCAGTAACCTCAAAGACCAGCCTTTGATTTCTCTTCCGTGTATCGAAGAGCATTTATCCATCTTTCAGGACAGGACGAACAATGACATCTATAAAAATCGCCCTCTTCCTACCACAACAGTAGGGGTCATCATGACCTGACTCACTAGGAGCCAGACCACTCATCGGCGCTCATCGATTACTCCAGGACAGTGCACTGAAGACGACAATTGACACGGCTGATCAGGATCTCTTGTATCGAGTACGCTTCTGGTGACTGGTGTCGCGAAGTGCGTTCGTTGAGTGAGCTGCAGCGCAAGGCTGTGTGCTAGAAGGTAAGGTTGGTGAGGAGGGTGCCATGGCAATCAAATAGGTACAAGACTTCAGTGTTGGAGTGACGGCTGGCCGGAGCAGACGATAAGCAAGGTGGATATGACTGGCAGATTTCAGAGCTCACAGCCATGTAGACCTGGCAACAAACTTCATTAAGCTTGACCCGGCCAGTGGATCTAACAGGATTGCTCGCTCGTCGATCTCGAACAGCCTGTTTGTATGCTATATCGTCCCTCTAAGCCCCGCTCGTGTTCACAATGTCCTCGTCGGCAGCATGCCTCCTATCCGTCTCCTCACTCCACACACTTCTGCTACGCTCAACACCAACAGAACATCCCATAATGATCACATATAAGTCCAGCTTTGATGATCTGACGCGCGTCCCTGCACGGGCCCTTACCCAAATTGACGCATAGATCATCGTCTTTCTCTGCTTCACCATCTCATAAGAGACAATTCGGCTCTGGACGCCACCACTTCTTTTCACTCAACCTGACCTTTCCAACCGTTCCACCGCCAACAAAGACGAGTAATAGGCAAGCAGGGCGCAGGCGAGATAATCGGTAGGCGTGACAATGCCCATGAGGACCGTGAAACTGAAACCGCAGATATGCTTAGGGTTAAGTTGCCTGGGTGATATTCACCTATGATGAAGTGACCTCGACTCGGTGCTTGTGTGAAACCGTGCTAAGAGGTTCGAAGCAGTGAGAGAGGGCTTCAAATAGGCTGCTCGCGAGAGCTGAATATATGGTCAGGAACTGGGGGAAGTTGAACTGCATAAGATGCTCGGCAGCGAGGGGGTCTGGAGGATGATTGAATCTTGAAGTTGAATCTGCTGATCGTCTATGAGAAGTTGCGATAGGCGCCGTATGGCGGGTTGTCAGAAGGTCGGGATCGAACAGCGAGGCTCGATACAGCGTGATGAATTTGAATTGGTGTAGCATGAGTATGGTCTCCGTATATCGTGCTAGAAACATGTTAGCATTAGTTGTAACAATGAAGTGGACGCGTTCCTCTAACGCGTCGCGTCATCACGTGTAAAGTGATGAAGAACAACGTGAGCTCCCCACAAACTCTAGTCATTAGAGCAACATCATCGGGAACGACACCTACGCATCAAGTGCCAATTTAACACTGAGCTACAAGAGAAGTCTGGGCATTTATTTCAACACAGAGCTCTACCCTCCACACATCATGGCTATGTGATCTCGTTAAGTGGTCGGCTAATCTAAGGAAATATAACTTTCTTTCTACCGAAGTACATGGAGCAACGAATCGGGCGACAGAATAGCTGCCCAATAAGTTGATGGAGGAAGAGTAGTTGTCATCCAGCTGGCAAACATTCTAACCTCGAGTCATTGGTCTGGGACTCTCTCAATGAGCAATAGTCTCAACATCTAGCGTATTGCAGGTTGAGATGAGGATACTGATTAATATTCATATCATTTTTATTACTGCTATTGCAAATCAAATCTATTAAATCGCTAACCAATGCCCATTCAATTATTCCAATTGATTCGCGTGTGCGTGTAACCCTTCCTTTTCATCCCTGCTTGCTCCTCCTGCGATTATTCCTCTATTCTTGTTTTCATAACCTGCTATGTCGCTCAGTTTCTCGTGATTCGTATCGTGCGTATTATCGTGCGTATTATCGTGTAAATTATCGCGTGTATTATCGTACGGGCTGTCGTTGAAGATCCTATATCAGTTATCTTCCGAATGCATACCTATATCGTTAGCGAGAGTAAAGGGATATTCTTATCCTTGACAGAAAGAAAGAAAGAGAGAGTGTGGTTGTAATGTCCTAGTGTTAGATCAGCAACCAATACGGCAACAGTCCAGCTTTACCGTTTGTAATGAGTAGTCGGTGCCACAGCTACAGAGCGAGTGTGGAATTCGTAGCGTCTATTGTCAATCGCTCGAAAGTCGAATCTGTGTTTATGATTGAGTAGTAGTTGCTTTGGCGGCAGAAGCAGCAGATCGGCTGGCTGCTGCTGCAGCGCTGGATACGGACCTGACGGATGACACTGACGCATTGTAAATCGATCTGGAAGATGACGCAGCAGCCTTGGAGGACGAGACTGCGGCAGCATTGACGGACTTTGACGAGGAAGCGGCAGCACGGGATGAAGAAGCTGCAGAGTTGTAAGAGGCACGAGAACTCGAGGCGGCAGCCCTGGAAGATGAGTTGACCGAGTTTGCTGAGGATCGGGATGCAGAGGCGACTGATCGGGATGATGACAAGTAGGAGTTGGCAGAGTTCCTGGATGAGGTGACCGAAGCTCTGCTGGCGGCAACGGAATCGCTGTAAGCTTTGAGAGATGAGGTGACCGACGATCGACTGGCTGCTTGCTGTACGCTCCAGACCGACTTGGACGACGTAACATATGATCGGGCCGAAGATCTGGAAGAAGTGACTGATGACCGACTGGCCGCAGCATCATTACTGTGCACCGACTTGGAGGACGTGGCTGCAGAGCGAGACGATGAGCGAGAAGCAGAGTAAGCCGACTTCGAGGATGTGACTGACGACCTTGAAGCAGCAGCAGCAACACTAGCAGCTGACTTGGACGAGGTGACAGAAGATCTGGAGGCTGACCTCGAGGAGGAGGCCGCGGCCTTTGCGGCGGAGGAGGCAGCAGATGCAGCAGCAGGATCTGCAACACGTGAATAGACCTGCATAGCTAGGTTACCTCCACAAGCCTCGGTGGTGTTGGCGTTGCAAGGAAGGTTGCAGTCAGTGCTTGTACCCAGGTCTGTGTTAAGACTGGGACCACAAATGCAGTGGCCATAGCCGTCCATACCCAGATACGTGTAGTCAGCATTTGTAGAGCAACTGGCGGCACATGCCTCAAGACCGATTACCGAAAAATCCGTTTGGTCTCCATTAGCACCGTAAACCGCTCGGGCAGATTGCGTCTCGACGTAGCAATTGTCGTACGTGTAGTTGCTGCCAATATATTTGGGAATCACAGGAGCACCTGCTGGAAGATCCAATTCGTAGACGCTGATAAGGGCGCTTCCGCCACAGGCTTCAGTTGGGTCTCCTACGCAAGCATCATTGCAGGTGCTGTCATCCTGTTTCAAGCCGGCGTCGGGCTTTGTGTTGCCGCACCAGCACTCATGCATGTACTCCACACCGATATACTTGTAGTCGCCGGCACATTGGTCCAAACAGTACTCAATTGTCATGCCGTCGAGGTTCGGTTTAGGTGGCCCGTTCGGAAGTGGCCTAGGGTTAGCATTGTCCTGGTAACAACCGATATAGGCGTAGTTGTTGTGCCCAACGAGATTAGATAGTGCAAGAACGGAAGTTGTGGTTGCAGCCAATGCCAACCACCGAAGCATTGTTGGTGCCATCTTGCCAGAGTGTAATCGTCGGGTTTGTCCTGAGTGAATTTCTGATTGAGTGGTCGGGATTGAGTTGAATGTATTGATTGATGTCTTGATTGAATGTCTTGTTAGATGCTTTGTAGTGGTTGTGTGTGATGATTTCTCTTCTTCGTCCCGGAGTTTCAGCTGAATATATGTATATGCATCGTGGCCGGCTCGAAGTTCCAGGTTGTATGAAGTTTGGCCATCACCGAGTGCTGGAGATGACATTCCGGCTGTTGAGCCCAAGAGACACTTGTGTCCATGGCGACGAGATGGTCGACCACGAACGCTTCCCCACAATAGCGATTAGGTTACCAGCCAGGACCAAGGTATTCTAGAATGTTGGTAGATCAGGAAGGCCGAGAACGGCACGGCCGATGACAACCGTCCTTGGATCGTTTCTCCAGGAATTCGTGCTAATCTGAGGAGACGCACTGTCCTCTGCGCTCGGACGTCCCGTACCTCTCCTCGAGTCGTGCAATTTCCTGCACCGTAGCACCGTCTAGAGCACCCTCGGAAACGGTCAGGTCACGCACGGCCCGAAAGATTCCATATTCTAATCCAACCAAAGCCGGGCTTGCGTATCTGTTCACAAGTCGGGCGACAACTAGGTCAGGTCTGAATGCATCTGCTCCAACGAACGTCTTCAGCGCACCACGTATCACTCCAGACTCGGTTAAAGGGACAGCTCCTGGGTTAGGATCTTGCTTCTCATCTTCTTTTCCAAGCAATTCACCAATCACAATAGTTACCAATCCTTTCCAACCATGAAGTTCCACGGCACGCTCAAGTCAGTCACTAAGGCGGGTGGCCCAATTTCAGTGACAAGTGTACCAGCCACCAACGGTCCGAG
>Ga0115854_10071_pt1 | contig 20213 bp, 18 predicted proteins | sample InSIn2SAF170_FD_83868 | JGI IMG/M metagenome (GOLD analysis project Ga0115854, IMG submission 83868)
ACTGGATGTGACCCATGGAGAACGACGGCCGGATAGTAGAAAGACATAAAGAAACGCTAAACCAGGCAACGTACATTAACATATATGGCACCAGTCCTGCTCGGAAGAAAGAAAAGATGGATGTATTGGGTGAGTCAGAATGTTCCCCAACACGGCTTCCATAGCGGATGAACCACTTTATCCGGACTCTTTTCGGGACGCTAACAATATATCAAACGGATCCAGGGGAAGTGAAGAATCAGCATTGAACCACTGTGACGGTCAAGTTCCAGACAGGCTCCAGAAAATGGTAAAGGGTATCTCCGGGCACAGTAGAATGACGGAGGAATAAACGGCAATATCTGGAAGTCATGGAAATCTACCTCCGGGTCTTGGAATCAAACAAACAGGGCCGTTCATCAAAGCATTTAGTTACCAGGCCGGCGGCTGCGACCTTGTGGCGGCTGCGCCGGGGTTTGTGCTGCAGGTAAAGGATATTCTGGGAGGGCGTACTGTCAGTGCACAGAAGAAGCAGATTGAAGGAAATGCCACTTACGACGACCGTCTGAGGCAATGTAGTAGCCGGGTTGGACAGCAGTACTGCGCGGGCTTAGCGATACACCAAAAAACTCATGGTCGAAATAACCAAAATACCTTTGGGCTGGATAGCCGTGGGTCGGCGGAGTGCTGCCTGTTGCCGCCCGTAATCCTGAGCAGTTTGCTGTGGGTAAGCATACTGGGGAGTCGACGCATAGGCTGGATGGTCTCTTCCAGGCTGCTGAGAATAAGCATAAGGGTCCGGCTGTGTCCTGGGTGCGGCATGGGAAGCCGCGGGGACCTGGTATGCCTGGTGTGAACTGCCATACGCGGATGAGGCCGTTGGAGTGGTAGTGTAGTGCTGTTCACTAGAAGCATACTGCTGGGTATGCTGTTGAGGGGCGTACTGGGATCTAGAAGACTGCCGAGCCTGGTCATAGCCTTCTGTGGGTCCCCAGTGTTGCCTGGCGGCGTGCGTTCTCGAATCCTGATATGCCACTAGAGAAGCGTCAGGGTGTTTCACCTTGTGTGGTTCTCGCACGTAAGGACTACCTCCGCGCCCTGCCTCCTGGCGTCCCTGCTCTTGCTGCCATCGCGTTGAATCCATTTTCAGGTCCTGGATCATTTGCTGTTCGCCACCACGGTCAGCCAGTTACCAGAGGACAGTTTTCGAGCATGTGTACACGTACCGATGTCAGAGTGCGATAGGCCGTAATCCAATAGCCTGATCGGCCCTGTGTTTTGGTCAGAATACCGCCTCTGTTCGCTGTGCGGGTGAAGGGAGCACCGACCTCGAACTCGCCGGTACCTGGGCCGGGCCTCACCAGCGCATCTGGGCCTAGGTAGCGCTGGATGTCGGCTGTGATGACTTCTCTGGCGATGCCATCGCCGGGGACAAACCACTGGTTTGCTCGCGACATTGTGAGTGTAGAGATGTGACTGAGAGGTGAGAGGAAAAGGAAAGAAGGCACTGATGTCAGTGCCGGCGGGGCCAAGAAGCACGAGCTAAAAGGGACAAGGAGGGGCTCAAGGCTCCAAGATAACGCTCCAAAAGACCAAAGCAGTGCGGTGGCTGGAAAAAATACAGGTTCCTGTGGTGTCCGCGGGAGTGTGTTATCGGAAAGACCTGAGTGTTCCAGAAGGGAGCGGAGGGAAGGACCTCAGCAGCAGATGCGGGGGGTGGACCAATATACCGGCACTTGGAGAGTGGCCTGTGAAAGCGTGAATGGCTTGAGGCGTATGTGGGTGGCTGCGGCGTCCTCTATTGGGATACCGCGGGGGCAGGGGAGGGCAGGCGCGAGGGTTGCAGCTTCCCAGATGGAGATGGAGGGGCACGTTCAGCTGTGACGGCCAAGTACCCTGCAAGTAGACGTTGACAAGAAGGCAGCAGGCCCAAGGCGGCGCGGACGGCGCGGACGACAGGAGAGATACTTGTTGAGGGCGTGTGGGCTGCGGCTCTTTTGGGGAGCGTTTGATGGGAGAAGTCGAGGTCAGCGGGGAGTTTTGCAGCGTTTTGAGGGCAGGCTGCAGCGGCGGCGGGGTCGCGATTGGACCAGCGGCGGCGTCAGGCAGACAGCGGCGCCGGCTGCACGTCAAGCGGTCGGGCAGCAAGCAGGAGACGCAGAGGCGACGGCTGGGTGGGTGTCACACGGCAGCGCGGTGCGTATATCCCCAGACGTTCGCGGAGGAGATGGAGATGGAGATGGAGAAGACGGAGAGACGAAGACGAAGACGAAGAGGATGCGCAGCGAGGACGAAGCAGCGGGAAACGGGAGAACTGGACAACGCACCGGAGCAGGCCGATCTACTTATTGCACTGGCACCGTGTCGACGACGGCGGCGGCGGCCTCAGGTACCCAGCGCTGTCGGCACGCACCTTGGGTACCATCGCGCTCAGGTGTCGAAGCAAACTGTGGAGACGGTGTCTGAGGTGGCGGCGGTTGGGCCGCAACGCCAACCCACAGCCCGAGCCACTCGTCATGGCCGACTGCCACAACCCGTCACCGCGCGCGTATACTCACGATACATAAGTCTTGTCGCATCAGTCAGCGCGCGACGCGGCGACGACATGCTGGCCTGGCCGCTGCTCATTATCTGTCCTCGGCCGCCGTCGCTCGCTCGTCTCACCACCCAGACCTCACCGACTCCCGGGTTCGCCAGCAACACCAGCATGCGCGCCCATGCTCGCCGCCTGCGAAAATCTGTCCCCATGCAGCTCGGGACTCGACGGGCCCGACTTGGGCACAGCTGCATGCCGTGAACTCTGAGCAGGAAGCGCGTCGTTCCTACATCCCAGGTCTATATAAGAAATAGGACGCTGCAGACGGCCATTGGTGCCGCAGCCTCGCGAGAGCAAGCTCCATCCTCGAAGGCCCATGCACCTCGGTCGAACGTCCAAAACGCTGCCTATAGGGACACTTACTTGCTGCCGCGGATCCCATCTATCCCAACCTCTCGCGCCGCACGTCGTGGCTGCTGCCAATTAGTCGGCCGTGTCCTGCGTCGTCTCGACGAGCGAGCGGGCCAATCTGCCTTTGTCAGGCACTAAGGGGGCAATGCACGTGTTTCCGTGATACGAGGTATGCGCGTAGCCATCGAGATACTGCACCAGTCTGCATTCTGTGCCTACTCTGCATGCTGCTGTGTGTGAGTCTGGAGGCACGCACAGGATCCGGCATATGAACATCCTCTGCTTTTCGCACTACCCACGGGTTGCTCGACCTGGCCAGACATGCAGCTCATATTACAGCTTAGTGTTACTTCCAGCCGACCCGTCTCTACCTATCTCTGTGATCCTGAAGCCCGTCCGCGGTGCGTGTATACGCACTTCCGTGTCTCCAGCGCTGCTCCTCGCTACTACCGTCACCTCGCCCAGCGTCAGTGCACTTAGACGGCCGTGGTCGCGATATTCGGAGCCCCAGTCTGTGGGATATATTTCCACCACCGTGTCTTTCTCTATGCCTAGGGGATCGTTTGCATCCACAGTGCCGTTGGGCTTGGTAAACTCGGAGCTGAGGATGAAGTTCACCGCTTCTTGGCCCTCCAATGCTACTGCTTTGGGCGCAGAGGATCTCGCCTGATCGAGGGCTGCCCGAAATCGCTGAACCCAGGCGTACACTCTCGGGAAGAGCTCCTCGGAGACGACGCTGGGAGACATGGCACCCTTCAACTCGATAAGCCAGTCAAAAGGCCATATTGCTACTCTGAAATTAGCCCGGCTACTAAGACAATACTTGCCTGTCTTGGGCCAAATGTGTATCATAAACGTCCGCTAACGGTTACAGTTTATCGAGAGGAATGCTTGAAATAAGCTGTTGGAGGAGATCTCCGAATGGGACAGCAGCCCAGCGAATGATCGAATTAGCGTCTCGTAAGCGGACGAGTCGAAGTCTCCCCGCGATACCTAAGACGCACGCGGTATGCCATATGGCGATCATTTGTCAAGTCAAAGCCACCGGCACAGCCATTCCGACAAGATCGTTGAATTGAAGGGAACTATAACATAATGAATCACCGACTCACCTTCAATGTCCGCTAGGGTGGGCTTCTCCGTCTTCAATACCCAATCCCTATCGTCCGCCAGCAGTGTCGTTTCAAGGAAGTTGAAGTAGTTCCTGATGAACACTGAATTCTCCGCTCGACCCTCATCTAGGGCATCCTTGGTCCACTCACGCCCGCAGAAACCCTGCCTATCCCAAACATTAGCTGCTAGCCCTTGAATCAAGCGCACAGCTAAAGACGGGACACATACCTATTCTCAGCAACCTTAGGGTCCCCCATCAGCTCCGCGGGTACTAGACCGGTCCATCTTCTCAAACACCAGGCCCTCCACATTGTACCGCTCAAGCAGCTTCTCCACGAAGAGATCCTCAGGCTTGTCGCTACCTAGCTTCCCCTCGGGAAAACGCCCTTCGAGCTTGCGCAGAATCAGGCGCGTGTCGAGGTAGATGTCGCGGCCGATAGATAGGAGAGGAATGCGCCGGTAGTGGATACCTAAGGCGGCAAGATCTGGGCGAGGCATTATGAAGGGTTGGATCTGCGGGGGTCAACTTCTTTGCAGTGTGGAGGTATAGTAGGATATGCCAATGTCGGTGAGATACGTACACATTCTGCATACTGAATTCCCCGCAGCTGCAGGTACCACACGACTCGCCTCGCAAACGGTGAGGCGGGATAATGGAAAAGCACGATGCCATTGGGTGCTTCCTTCGATGCCATCGTCGACTGTGCCTTACAGATGGAGTTAACCGAGAGTATTCTCAGGTTTGCCTAAGTTGAGGTGCACATACTCTATGTCGTTGACTTTAAGCCGAGGCGGACCGTTCCCGTGCCCGTACCCCGCCTCTTTCGGTAATCTGTGATAGACGCCAATCGGATTCATAGGACGGGTCTCCTTCGAGCAAGAGAGGTCGCCTCGACATCGAGTACGACCAGGTCAAGATACATCAATGCGATGGTGGTCATCCTCTTAAGCTTCTTAGTATTGCGAAACACAATGAGAGTCTGTACTTGATGTCAATAGTCGCAAATTGGGAAGAGTAGTGGCGAGCTGAACACATAGTCACTGAAAGGACCATCCAGATCGGCGGACCTCATATGTTATCCTACAGGAAAAATAATACAAAACCTAACACATGATCTTGATTTAATCCTAGACATAACAACTACAACCCAGCTTTTCTATTTCTTTTCATCTCTCCCACGCTTCCCATACAGTTCTTCCTGTTTCTTCGCGTTCGCTTTTACCTCGATGCGATCAAGCACATCCTCAATTAACCCGATATGACCCCTTAGGGTTCCTTCAATCTCGTCTAACGGGCTTCCTGTTCTTCGAGGTTGTACATGTGGTGTGACCGCAGATAGAGTGTAGAGCCAAAGAGCGCGAGGAGGTTCAGGCCTGTAGGGACGAACACTTGGGGGCTGCGGAAGGACATGGTTGAACGCTAGGGACAACAGGGTCATTTAACTTGTAAGGCGATGAAAGGAGGTAGCCGAGAGGGGGGTTTGTATGTGTAGATGGCTGGTGTTTTGGGGAAGGCTTGTGTATGGGCGTTGGATCGACGACGACATAGTATTTCGAATTTCTCAGTAGAGGGCTTTATTAACGTCAATCCGAATTCTGTTTAGGAACTCAATCGATAGTTAGAGATAATCGTAATTTCTTGTACATGGTGATGCCATAGAAGATGTATAGAGTGCTTGAATATACTTAAATATTGCCTATTTGGGCTAGCTGCGCACTTAGCATGAATGACGCGCATGCACGGGATCTCGGGAAGACGCGACGAAACCCTTGTCACGACTCCAGATCCACCACGAAACATACTCCATGCGCGCGAGCGATAACAACTCGCCCAAAAGCTCCTATCCTCTTCTCCCACCTTTTCGGATACAGTATCGACCATGCAATAGCCATGGCCTCCTCGCCAGTCCCCTTCCTCGCCTCCTCCCCGCTCTCCACCGCGCGCCGAACGCCCAAATCCCAATTCACATACAAGCACCTAAACCAACTCCGCACCTTCAGCGTGACCACTCCTCTCCGCGTAATCGCGCACATCGACCTCGACGCCTTCTACGCACAATGCGAAACCGTGCGCCTAGGAATCGAACCTTCCCTTCCGCTCGCCGTCCAGCAATGGCAGGGCCTCATCGCGATAAATTACCCCGCACGCGCCTTCGGCTTAAGTCGGCACGTAACATCAACAGAAGCCTTGAAACTGTGTCCGGAGCTGATAATGCAGCACGTAGCGACATGGAAAGAGGGCGACGAGCAGTGGGCGTACCATGAAGACGCGTTCAAACACATCAGCACGCATAAAGTCAGCCTCGACCCGTATCGGCGGGAAAGTCGCAAGATTTTGAAATGTATCAAGGAGGCGCTGCCGGAGAAGGAACAGAGGGTCGAGAAGGCGGGTATCGACGAGGTGTTTGTGGATTTGAGTGTGCAGGTGCATAGGGTTTTGTTGGAAAAGTATCCGGAGCTTAGAGGACCGCCGCCGTATGATGATCCGACTGAGTATCTTCCTAAGCCCCCGAGTACGGTGCTTGATTGGGCGGCGGATGCGCTGGTGGGAACTGGGGATGAGCATGGAGAGGAAATTGATCCGGATTGGGATGATGTGTGTTTGGTTATTGCATCTGAGATTGTGCGGGACGTAAGGAAGGCCGTTTTCGAGCAGCTGAAGTATACTTGCTCGGCGGGTGTGGCGCGGAACAAGATGCTAGCGAAGTTGGGCTCTGGACACAAGAAACCGAATCAACAGACTATCATCCGCAATCGGGTAGTCAAGCACTTTTTGGAGGGGTTCAAATTCACAAAGATCAGGATGCTGGGTGGGAAATTGGGAGATGAGGCTGTAGCTATGTTTGGTACAGACTCGGTAAAGGAGTTGATGGAGCAACCGTTGGACCAATTGCAGCGGTTGGGCGATGATACCGGGATGTGGCTTTATAACACTATTCGCGGCGAAGACAATAGCGAGGTCAATCCGCGGACGCAGATCAAGAGCATGCTTTCTGCAAAGTCTTTCCGACCTGCTATTAACTCTTTTGAACAGGGGGTGAGATGGCTACGTATCTTTGTCGCGGATATCTTCTCCAGATGTGTGGAAGAGGGCGTGTTGGAGAATAAGAGGAGGCCGAAGACAATCAATCTGCATCATCGACAAGGCGCGCAGACGAGGAGTAGACAGAGTCCCATACCACAGGGAAAAACGCTATCAGAGACAATGTTGTTCGATCTCGCGAAGAATTTGCTGGCTCAGGTCGTGGTTGACGGCAGGGCATGGCCGTGCGCGAATCTCTCACTGAGTGTCGGAGGGTTTGAAGATGGTGTCACGAATAATAGAGGCATTGGCAGCTTCTTAGTGAGAGGCGAGGAAGCAAAAGCGATGCTCTCGAGTGGCAGGTCCGGCGGAGGCTCAGGCGAGCCACCAGCGAAGAGACGGAAACGCGAGAAGGGAAACATCCAAAGCTTCTTCGGGGCGAAAGATGAGAAGCGGAGAGACTTCGATGCTGCACGAGCTGTGCTGAAAGCACATCGAGAATCTACGAGGGAGGAAGATGAAGATGATGTAGATATGGAGGATGACGATGAAAGCGACGGCTTCGAAGCTCTACCTCAAGACGACTCGGATTCTCGTATCAAAATGGAAAGACCGTCAACACCACCCTCGAACCAAAGCTCCAACAATAATTTAGACACGACCAACACCCCCCCATCCGCACAACCCATACACGCCCCTCCTTCCCACCAACCCTCCGCTAACACCCCCGATACCCACAAGCTCACACCGACGTTACAACAGAAAACCCTCGACACGTTCTTCTGCCCCCGCTGTAACGCACACCTCCCGATCGCTGACCAGCCCCAGCACAACGACTTCCACTTCGCTATGGACTTGTCGAAGGAGATGAGACATGAGGAGAGAAGTGGATCTGCGTCTGCGTCCGCAGCTTCTGGGCGCAAGACACCGGTGGGTCAGAAACCGGGCAGGGGAAGGGGAAGACCGCCGGGTGGTGGTGGTGGCGCAGGGAGGGGAAGTGAGAAGGGGCAGGCGAAGTTGGCTTTTGGGAGGATGGGATGAGTGTTGTTTTGGTGCTCGAAAGCTTCACTACCCTCGTCTTAATCACATAGTGTATAAAGTTTAAAGTGTATTATTGAAATCCAGTGTTATGTTCTACTGTGAACAACGTCACCATAAGTTCCTTTCTTCATACTTTTCATTGCAAGAATAACATCTTTCCCTTCTTTCAGTTTGCTCTCAATTCGGACGGTGAATCAGATGTCGGGAACTGCTTCCTCCGTCCCTATCAATGACTGGGCCAGATCCATCTCAGGCATAGCAACTAGACTTCTTACCATCGTGATAGCCAGGATTTAACTGTAGTCGACAGTTTGGTGTACCTACCAGAGCGTACGCTAGGGTCAAGAGTCTAGCACGTCAGCACGAACACATCAAAAACGCTCTCAGAAACTCTACTCAAGTACCAACCTTTCTCGTACGCTTTCTCAACCCTCGAAAGTGATCTTCGTGCCCCCAAAGATATTAGAGGCGTCCTGCGCAACAAGACTCCTCCTCCTATCCACCCTCGTCCTCCTCACCCACTCACTCGGATTCTCCCTCGCAAGCGGACACACGGGATCCTTCGAAAAGTGCCTCCTCTCGCAATACCAGCACTTCTGGTCGCGCACCTTCTTCTGCGTCTGCCTGGCCTTCACTTGCCTTCCCTTCTTCTTAGAATGCTTCACACCCACTCCCGGGCCCGGCAGCTCCAGCGCGCCTATGCTCAGTCTATCTTTTGCATCCGCAGCGCGCTTTTCCGTCTTCCAGATACGCTGCACATACATCATATCGACTCGAAAGAGAGGCGATACACAGCTCAGCGCGCCGACCCACTGCCCCAGCCTACTCCACGTCCAGAGCTCGAACTCCGCACTCGTGACCGTCATCCCAAGAATCGTCTGCCGCAGCTCCGTCGGTAGACCTAGTAGACTTGCTGCGTGGTGCTCAGTGGGCTTATAGCGATACAGCGGGTCTTTCGTCCACGTGTTGATCCATTGATGCGGTGCATCGTCGCGGTGCTGTTGCACCCGCGCCGATTTGCGTAGTGTGCGCGCGCTGTTAGGCTGCGTTGAGATTTGCAGTATCGTGCTTCGGCGGAGGGCGGTGCGGCGGTTTTTTGCGTCGCGCTTGCGACGGTTCTTTGCAGCTTGGAGACTGGTGCCTGCCACGAGCGAGTTTGTGGGGGGAGCGGCAATGCGCGTGTTCTTTGCGTTGCGGAGGCGGCGTTTCTTTGCGGTTTGGCGACTAGTTCTTGCCATTTTGTGAGACCGTGTGAGGAGGAGGAGATGGTGATGGGACTGATGGGTTAGTGTGTGCGTATGTTAGTTGGATTGAGAGCGAGACTGCTTGATGGTGAAGCGTTGGCTTCGGATAGAGCAGGTCGGCGACTAGCCGTGCTTCAGACCTGAGCTACAGGGAGAGCGGAGCTGAAGAACGTGATAAGCTGGGTCACGTCTGGCTCTGGGACGAGGTGGAGGTAAAACGATTTCGATGTTTCCATGTGAGAGCTTCAGCACAGACCATACGCTAACTGTGTCTCTGGGGTGCTTAGCGTCTTCCAACGCTCCACAGCAACCTTGGAACACCCGTGCAACATTGTAGCTTCTAACATAGAATTATGGACGTGTTGGGCCGTTGGGAATTCCATCTCTAGTTTTCCTCCCAATTGGATATGTACAGCACGTATTTGAAGGAATCACAGACAACCATTTGGCGGCCTAGGCCACACCTGAGACCGTGCCCGTACTCTCGCCGTCATCGCGGTAGACTCTTTGCGTCCTTGAAGGTTGATGTAGGCAACAGATTGGGCGTATTTGTGCCCGATCTTCTGATTTACCTATAAGCCGGTTCTCATTATAGAAAATATAGCACAAAGTGCACTGCTCAAGTTATCTTAGATGCTTTCTCCACGTTCGCTTTTTCGGGATTTATTGCGATTCCAGAAGCTCTCAACTACTAGGCCTTGGTCAATAATTCATGCTGGACTGATTATATCCTTCTAGCAGCTACCTGCGATCTGTTCCTATCCAATATTTTAATCCTCCGTCCTCCGTCTCAGATCCTGCAAATTCGAATACCTTTAACCAGGCTACAGGAATTCTATAGAGGGGAGTGCTATTCAGGAATCAATAAGTATAGGGAGGAAGGGAAAGGTATGTGTGTTTGAACAAGATACACCAGTGGCTCAGAGGCTCTGGGTGATCATAATAGCTTTCCAAGCTTGGTGTATCACTCCCACACCGCTTAGTCTCTAGTTGACCTCGTTTCTCCTCGCCCGCTTCTGTTTCTCCTATCTCCTCCATAAAAGAGACTCCACATATGTACTATCCAAATATCAGGTTGCCTAATACAATCAAACTAGTCCTTTTAGCTCAGCCGGGAGAGCGCCAGTCTGAAGGGCTATCCCCGTCAGCATAACTGGAGGTCATGCGTTCGATCCGCATAGAGGACAGTCTCTTTTTGTCATTGGCTCATTGTTGGGATCTTGTCCTTTTTTATCTTTTGCACCTCGAATGAGAGGGACAGTGGAGAACGGCCTGGACAGAACAGAATAACAAGGAATGTGAAGATGTTATTTTGCACTGTGTTGAAGAAGAACAACAATCAAGGCATGGATGGTGCGAACGTTCGCTAAGGGAACATTTGATAGGAGGAATGTGGACAATATAGGAAGAGGTGCATACTTTTGATAATCTAGTGTCGTAGATCATCTTTGACTCCTCTATCATCGCGGAGACACCATTTCCATTTCTCTGGCATTCCTTCCTTCTTTCCCTTACTGCTCAGTCCCCGAACTCCGGCTCGAAATTCGGTTGTTGGCATGGACGATCCCTATTATTACGAAATGGACAAAGTCTGAAAGTGGGATATTATTGTTGGGATATTGATAAGCTCATCATCACCAAGCATTCCTTCTGCTTTTGGACATCATCTTGATGTATTGTTCGTTGTGCGTATTTCAATTAAGAATGCTATAGAGTCGTATTAGGGGTACGGCGTTAGATGAATGGACCAACAAGATATGTAGCTAGGATGTATCGCATCCACCCCTTGGACGGTTCTTTCGTCTAGAGAGAGGATTTGGATTTTCGTTGCCCAACACGCAGCCCTCTCGCCGCAAATGATGTCGTTGAAGATCCCCAGACACGAAACACGCGATCAGGGTCGCACCTCGTATTTATTCGCTGTCGCTTGCTTGTGCTCCCCACTTTTAGCGCTTCGCGTCTTGGGAGCAATTTCGCGCGTCATGCTTGATTTACTTCGACAACTTCAATGTTTGAATGCAACGGTATCAAAAGTCAGTACTGTTTATAAGTAAGGATGTAAAAAATCATCTTTCCAAATGGCCTAGTCTGAAAAGGAAGATTGAGGAATGGAAGGGTGGTACGATCAAGATGGCAATTATACGGTCCATCGGGACCAATCCACTCACGCAACCCCAACGCACCCCAACGCGGCAGTGCCAACCTTGGCCCACCTGTCATCGGTTAAGCCGTCCAACCCCGGCGCATTCGGGAACAAAGGACATGTTGTGCGTTGGTCCCTTGATCATTCCTGCACGATCCCCGACTTTTGCTACTTCTTAACTGCAAGTCGCATCGTCACTTCTTTCTACTATTATTATTATCATTATCCGCTGCTTTACTTTGTTGTTGTCAATACGCTCATTTCTCTTGTTTTTCCAGCCGCTATGGCTATCGCTAGCCGGGCCAGCTTGGACGCCGCGCCCCTCTTAGAGGCTGAATTCGAAGAAAAGCGCACAGAAGGTAATGACGACCTCCCATCCTTCTGAAGGTTACAAGCTCTGACAAACACTCAAATATAGGCCAACGCGGACCAACATGGCGCTCGATCGACGTTTTCGCTCGCAGGATCCCCATACGGCCGATATTAGCATCACTGCGACCTAGCTTCCTCCACCGAGCCTCGCAGGCAAACCCACCGAAATCTCCCCATCCCACCGCATGGCTCGACGGCCTCCGAGGCATCGCTGCCTTTTTCGTCTTCATATATCACTTTCAACATTTGTTCCACAGGTCATACCAGTTTGGGTACGCAAGTAATGGCGGAAAGGATGATTACTGGTTGATCCAGCTTCCCATTATACGACTTATATTTACTGGAGGGCCGATGGTATCGATATTCTGGGTTTTGTCGGGAATATCGCTGTCTCTCAAACCGATACAACTCGCTCGGGGCCAAGCGTGGGACAAGTTCTTTGACACGATGTTTTCGTCGGTCTTTAGGCGCATGCTGCGGCTTTATCTACCGGTTCTGGCAGTCCAAGTCTGCGTGCTCATCGCAACGTGTCTAGGCATGTACAACCACGCGTACGCCCTTTCGAAGGACTGGCCGTTCGCAGGGGGGAATGAGACGCAACACGTTGTCAAGGAATCCAACCTCGCCCAGATAGCCGATTGGGCCAAAGTGATGTGGGCGCTGGCGAACCCCTTCAACCCGACACGACCCGTGTACGACGTACACCTATGGACTATTCCCTTCGAGTTCCGCAACTCTATCATCCTATTCGCAACCCTCGTCGGCTTCGCCAAATTAAAATCAAAGATCCGCGTAATCCTCACTTCAGCGTTATGGGCTTACTGTGTCCTCGTCAACGAAGGAGACGTGGCTTTATTCATCGCAGGAATGGGCCTTGCCGAATACCTGCTTATCCGTGATGAGCATGCGAAACAGCTTCCCTCTGCAGACACAACCCCCGAGACGAAACGTACGCAGGACCGAAAGACTCTAGCTATTTGGAGTTTCGTTTGCTTTGTCGGATTGTGGCTGCTCTCCTGGCCCTCCTGGAACAACGAGCACTCTCCCGGCTACATGACCCTGTACCACCTGACACCACCCTTTATATATTCTGCTGAAATGACGTGGTCCCGCATCGGTGCCGCCGTCTTCCTGCTTGCCCTGTGCGGCTGCGAAACCCTGTGCAAACCCTTCAAAACGCCCGTGGCCATCTACATGGGCAAAATCTCTTTCCCGCTATATATCGTACATGGACCCTTGAACCATATTATTGGAATTCGGCTCGTCGAGTTCTTTTGGAGTATTGTGGGAAATACCTCGTTGTTCGCATATGAGACGGGAGTTGTCTTTGCTTTTCTCACCGAGGCCGTGATGGTGGTTTGGTTGGCGGATATCGTCATGCGGACGGTAGATACGCCGAGTGTAAGATTTGGGAGATGGCTACAGACGAGGTGGTCTATGTAGATAGGGAACTATGTGTATATGGGGCTTCGGTGCATCGAATAGACTTCTGCAAATATATACCGTTGTTGTTCTACCGTCTTCGGAATCCCCTTTACCTCTCTGCTTTCCTTTGTGCTACCTATGTAATTGTTTGACATATCTCCTGCCCGTGGGATGTATTCCCATCGATCTCGTCAGGATCAGTGCGAGCCTTCATATTCCCAACGGAGACGGAAAACATCACCTGGACTAACTTAAGATTACCACGTTCACAATTCTTGCTCTTATAGAACCTCCGTATCACGCACCCATGTGCGACCCCTCCTACGCTCACTACCTTTCGTACAAGGGTAGCAAGTTCCTACTCCACAGTACTCATTCAATATAAAATTTCTCCATGCGCTTTTGAGATTGAGTTGCCTGCGTCGTAGTCGTCGTGGCGCTCTTCCCTTTCTAGCGACTCGCGTGCATTTTGCTGGTTGCTTCAGTCCCTACATTCTGCAAAGACAACAATGAACTCCGAAGAACATTAAAGCCGGGAGAGAAAACATGCAGTCTCTTTCCTTAGTGCTAGTCGTTGCAAATCCATATTCTAGAGTGTGTGCTGATTAGGGTTTTTCTCTGCGTCTATGCTCTTCCCTTGCCTCTGCTCATCATTTTACTACTATTCCTTCCTAAATCTCAAACTTTCTAGGACAGTTAGAGCGTGTATGTGGAAGCACTCGATGTATAAGAGTGTGTTTACATTAATCTCTATGCTTATAGAGAACTACCGATATCCGCGAGCATTACACATTGATTAATTACCCTATCTATTAGCTGCTCTTCACAGCAAAATCTTTGACTTGGCATCCTTATAGTGTTGAAATGAACTCTATTATAAATGCTTAATATGCTAGCCTAAAGACTAAATACAAAAATCCCTTTGTTGATATCAATAGCGATAATAGTAGATACGGAGACGATAGCGATGTCGAGGAGAACAGTTCACAGGAAGTTAATTGCCGCATATTCCTAGCCGCCGCGCAATAACTTTTGTAATGTCGTTCCTATACCGAAGTAAGTCTCGCGATACGCAATATGATTTGCCTTTCCTTTCCTTTAATACAGGGGGTTACGGGAAAGTTTTCGCATGTTGCTCCATAGATAGGACAATGTTTATTTTAAGGCTTTGCCAGTAAGAGACTTTGAAGCAGTAATCTCATCTTGTCTTCTAAAAGTTCTAAATGGCCTTGTATTCTTCAGCGAGGCCGAGAAGGCGGAGAACAAATCCGCGCGAGGCGCCAATTAGCAGCGAAAAAAGTGCATTTCATCAACATGTGGCGATAATGCCTCCTACGACAAGCATAGGGCTAGATCAGGGATGACTCGCAGCACTTTCTAAGTGGGGTATCTGCCTGTATCAAATTTAGAGATGGACACCTATATAAATATGGGCTCGTCTTCTATGAGTAGAAATTGTAAATTTCATTTCCAGGGTAAAAGTTCTAAACTGAAAATACAGACAATTGTAGAACACACATACTTGTAAATCAGCCGTGAGGAACCTAAAAAGGTAGACCTAACAGATTTTGGGGCTTCATGTCATTTTTGAAATTACATGGAATTCTTGATGGAACAACTAAAATGAAAGAAAAGAATGAAGTGATACAGTATCAGAGATGTATGGAAATCAATGGGCATACAATAGCCCGTGTGTCCATACAATGAGGTTGTATTTTACGAGAACGACAAATAGCCACTCAATATGTTCTAACGACGCATCTCGTCAGCAATATTTAACTTAGTCGTTTGATTGTTGTGGTAATGCAGCTAGACGACTTTTACTTTGATCTTTACAGCTAGTAAATCGTTATAGGACTTAGAGTTGGAAAGCTGCGTGATAATAAGTTAAGGTTGCACTAAATATTAGAATCTACATATACTAAGAAAGTAGTAAAGTAATGTATCTTAACGCGACGTTGGGTGCTTTAAGATAATCATACCGCGCCTACATTAACTTCTTAGGAAGCGTAAGCTATATTTGCCAGCATCCGAGTACTTGTAGAATTTTCGATACGGGACAAAGAGGAAGGACTCTTTTAGAGTACAATTGAGAGCTGGTCTTCAGGGCCGGCGAGTGATTTACAGAAAATAACATAGGCGACGATCTCTGAATATGGAATTAACTAAGGGTTAGGTTGTAGGACTGTGGGCGCGGACTTAGGTTCCCTGTTTTTCTGTTCTCGTCAGGGCATTGTTTTAGAGACATAATACTTTTCTCTAACATGAGAAGTGCAAGAAGCAGACCGTGACTACTTCAGTTTGAACAATTCTATTCTTGTTCGGCTTTCGTGACTAGCATTATGATATCGTATTGCAGCATTTACCTTTTCTCCACATCTGTTATCTAGGTTAAAGATCCTGGGTTAGGCCCCTCCAATATTGTCTCTCAATTCAGATTTTCCAAGCCTATCTACCTCAGAATCGTTGAAATCAGCTTTGCTACCTGAAAATTCACTGCCCAAAGCTCTAGGTTAGTGAACTCTCTTTGCATTAGATTGCTCAAAATCTGTTTTACCATGGCGGACAACTGTCGAGTACTCGCTTCGCACATATGGATTTATTGATGTCGTAGTCATTCTGCTTCTTCGCTATGGAAACCTCCTACAAGCGGGATCTTAGACATACTTGGGCGGCACTTGCAAGCTCATGGCATGCACGAATTGCTACCTAAAGCACTTTCTGTGATAAGCAGCGGTGTAAACGAAAATATGCATCGAACGATCCGGGGAATATGCTCATCAGAAGAAAAGGGGACGGCCGCACTGGAAAGAGGTGGCTGTGGATCGAACATACGCTGTATTAGCAGCTCTCGTATGGATCTGATGAAACTTGAACCACACCCTTAGACATCCTTACGCGGACGTGAAGATGCCGGAGATATTGAAATGCAGGTCTGCTTTATCACCCGGGGGCGGCACTTGACAGTCGCAAACGCTGAAAAATACAAGTCTCTTAGAGTGCAGAGACCATTTGCGCTCCAATGTCTGATTAGGCTATCGGGTACCTTTTTCAAGCACAGGCTCAGAAATGAGTAAGTGCAAGGATGATTGACAATCGGATATCTGAATTCACTGACGAACATACACAAGCGGACATAACATATTGTTTAGTCAAATGGCCCCGCCCCGAGAAGCAATCTAGTTCAATTCATGCTCCCTTCACCATCTAAGCCATTTCCGCAAGCTTTAAATAGATCAAAACAGCATCTACAAGCGATAATAGGAGGATGATGTTTCCTTTCAGTCTGCTGGAACGCAGCGTGGGGCTTTTGGGTTCTTAATAATTTGGTCTCGGTCCCGGTCGGTTTACGTGACAGTCCCCCAAGCTATAATTACTAGCTTTGCACGGCTCTAGCCGATGTTCGTGCAGCCGAGTTCAACTCACCCAGATTTGGCGTGGTCAAGGACGAAGAAACGCCGAGGAATTAGGACAGCTGAATGAAGTCAGGCTGTCTTTAGGCGTAATGATCGCACAATTTCGCGAGTTGGGCTAAGGGAGTTGGGTCGATGCAAATAGTGGAGCTCCCCAAGGCTCGTGAAAGGTTGAGAATGTACTAGCACATCAAAGGACTAGCGTAGGAGAGACGGGATCGTGTGTTCCGCTGCCCCCTGCTCATCCCCATCTTCAACGGAATTGAGCGGCGTTAACGCTAGCCTTTACAAACCAACTTGTCTCCATCTCTCGACACGCTCTACTCTGAAGACGCGATAGGAAAGGAGTCGCGCGACATCGTTATCGCACGATCACGATGTGACTTCCAATGGTTCACAGCGCTTAGGCCTTGCTCCCCTATCGAGCTCCCTGAATCCCATTCCGTGACACCTTGGCGCGATCATCCTATTTTGTCAGGCATCGAAAATTGCGTGTTCTTGGCAGGGCGGCTCTACCTAGTCAGGGACAGAAGCCTCTCGGCGACTTCGTGCGCCACGCGTTGAGCCGGCTCGCCTCGTTGAATCCACGCGTCTGGATTCTCTTAGCATAACGCGACATCCTCAAATTCATGATTTATTGGAAGCACACTCCGACATCGATAGCGTATCGCCATGGAGTCGCTGAACAACCTGATTTCGGTGTTGGACAGCCTGTCGTTCTGGTGTGCGAGCTGTATTTGAATTTATTGGAGTAGACAAACTTGCAGCTGATCAGTTGTCACGGAGTACTCTCATTGCAGGGTCTACCGGTAGTAAGTGGATGACCGTCAGATGTGCGAGCAGCGGTGGCAACGGCAACATGCGACCCGGAAGCGGGAGAAGCAGTAGTCAATTGGCACATCAGGGACGAATGGCAAGAACGCAATCCATTTTCTCTAATTGCTTGAGTCTAGTTTCTATTATCGCAACTAGTCGTCTTTCCGATTTCCTGACAACCCTCTCTTGTAGCCGCCTCTATTCGTCTCTTCTGCCACTGCTGGATTGCTTCAATACTCTTCTATTTGGCTTTTTGGTTCTCGGCAATTTGTCCTCTAGGCCAATCTACCCTCTGGATCGCCTCAACTGTACCACACCACCAGACCGAGACACTCCTGTAAGTCGGGGCTAGGCAAAGAATGGCGAATAAGTGGTTCGATAGGAATCAATGTATACAGTGTATACTGCGGAGCCGTGAGCCTATAAGATCGTGCCAATCGAGCGTTGGGCACACGGGGTCTTTCGGGATTCGCAAGTCACAGGGCAATCATTCACAGCAATGAACCGTGCTTCTGCCACAGAAATCGGATCATGCGTTTGGTGAGGAGGAAGCGTGGACAGAGGTGAAGCTCATCGTGGAGCTGGTGGATTGCAGTTGCGTGGTTGTGAGGATAATCTGAGCACTCGACTGCAGCGTGGTAGACAGCCCCGTGGATATAGTTTCAGCGATGGTGGTACTTTGGAAGTCAAAGATGGGGACTTCCGAGTCATCAACCGCTCCATGAACCGACCCGAATTTGTGATCAAGCCTTGTCCGCGATGATGGAGTGATGTCGCCGGTCGCGCCTGACTTGGAGAGATACCGCGCGACAGTAGGAGGCATGTCCTGTCGTCTCCAAAACGCAATCGTTAAGAGAGCGAAGGCCACGAGAAGCAGGTATTTGATCAATCTGGATGTGCTCAAGAGATGATATCGCCGCCGAACGCTCTGAGTAGACGTTGGTAGATCGTACTGGTCCTGGCCTAGCATTGTGGCTCGTGGTCGTAGAAATTGTTCCCTGAGGAAAGGCGTGAAAAAACAGGGCGTTTGCGTGTCCGCCGTGTCTCAGTAGAGCGTGATAAGCAATGATAACAAGAAAGAGGGATGCTCAAAGCGTCGAGAAAGTCTGAAGGTTCGTAGTGGGGGCGTTGTTGAGACCGGACGCGTAAATCTCACACCCTGCAGTCGGAAAGAGACAGAGATGGTGAGATTCGAGATCAAGATGCGCTACCGAAATGATTGACAGCTGAATTGCAAAGGATCGCCCCTGCATTGACGGGTCCGTCTCTGATATCTTTTGAGGCCCTTCCATCCCACCAGGGCCTAGATTTTGGCCTAAAAAAGGGGAACCCCACTACGCCACTCGTTGTAGCTGCGCTGAGGCTGAACTTTACTTTACCAATTTTGCGGTGAAATGTGCACTGAGAAGGTGTCGCGTGCTCAAGACAGGGGGGCCGTCCCGACTGTCTGGGCTAAGGCAACGCTAAGACCAACGGGGCGATACTGGGGTCCAACTTCAAAACCAGCCCCTGAGGAGATAGCCGAGAGCGCAACACACAACCAATAATGGAGCGTGCTGTCGTCGCCTTTTGGCACAGCTGAAAGACCCCTACAGGACGCGCCAAAAGGAAAATGGGTGCATCCTGCAGCATTGGCATATCTATGGGCATGCGATCCCGGCGGCGGCCGCCCTGCGGACCCTAGGAACTAGGGACCAGCATTGCCCGCTCCGCTGCCGTCATTACTCGCCGTGGTGGCACACGACCTGGTGCCTCTTCAGGCTATCCGACTCTCTTCACTGAATTTCGCTTTTCTCTCAAAGTCCACTCCCTCACCTCTCTTAGGGTCTTTCTCTTTTCGGTCTTGTCGCTCTTTTTTTCCTTAGCCATTATGCTTGGCCCTGCAATGTCTTCATACCGACAACGACGGTCCTTTCGCAAGTACTACTACGGTATTTTCGTCGTCTTCGTAATTGTCCTATGGCAGACCGGAACTCTTCAGAGCAAATGGGAGCCGATGGGCGCAGGACAGTCTCCTAGCCCTATACCGGATGCCGAACAGAAAATTATTGAAGACACGCATCGCGTGCTGGACGGACAACGCCATCATGTTCACCACCGGCCGACCGAAAATGAGAATTTGGAGGGCACATTGCCCACACCCACCCCAGGCCCCGACAGTCCGGCTCCAGTCCTTTTGAACGACGCAGAACTCGAAGACGCAGTACCTGAGGACACAGCGCTCGAAGACCCATTTGTGGAAGAGGCAGCACCTAAAGATTTAGAGTCTGATGATCCGGCACCTAAGGACTCGGCACCTAAAGACTCTGTACCTCGAAAAAACGCTGGAGGTAAAGGCCGCCTGACGACTGAGGACGAGTCAAATCAGCACGATGTTGACAGTATTGATTCAATACATGATTCTACCAACGAAGACGTCGAACACGCCGCCAAATTGACCCATCCGGATGACGATGATGCCTCCATGTCTGATTCTGAACGCCCGGAGTCCGGTGGCGATCGAAAGACGCGCAAGGGCAACAAAGATAATCAGGAAGTTCTAGGCGACGAGGAAACCGATATTTCAGGCCTAGCGGATGTATTCGATGAGGATGCACCGCGCCCAATTGAAGCCCTGAAGAAAATGACCCCTTGGACTGAGAGTTATATATTCCCATCCTTTGACGAATGTGAGAGTATAAAGGAGCGGGCGAATATG